>Ga0209754_1001449_pt1 | contig 23672 bp, 13 predicted proteins | sample MesohylBB_FD_187295 | JGI IMG/M metagenome (GOLD analysis project Ga0209754, IMG submission 187295) | Host-associated microbial community of the marine sponge Aplysina aerophoba from Gulf of Piran - sponge mesohyl, lysed by bead beating... | ecosystem: Host-associated > Porifera > Sponge >... | reverse complement strand
GCAACTGGACGGGCCAAATTACGGGGACCGCTGCCCCGAAGAAGAGGCAAAACCGGAATCAAAATCGCCCTAAATTACCCCAGACTGATTCAGTAAATCTCAGTAGTCCATATCCCCGAAAAAAAAATCGACCGAAAACGGGAATGGGGAAATTCCGTACTTCCAGAGCACTATGAAATGGCGAACTTGGGCTAAATACGACGTGACCAAGCCACCACCCCCCTCGAATTGATACCTCAGACGTACGCAAACCAGGGCCATGACGCCCTTAACTCAGCCGAAATAGGTGTTTTCTGGCAGACACTAGTTGGTGATTTTTTGGCTGGGAATTATTCTCTGGTAGAATGGATTCCACACAGTAGAAACTTATTCGAGCGAAAAGTCTGGCTTGCGGAAGTGGTTTTTTTTTGAAAAAACGCCAGCGAGGTACGCTCTTCAAGGAGATAGTAGGACCGTCCAAAACCCTGCCTCCAGTGCACTGGAGAGCCATTGTTAGTCCAGAATGTGTGCCTGCTTCTGAACTTCATTGAGGGGGAACTCAAGGTGATCAAGTTATTGGGTTGTTCAAAATATCGAATAAATCAAAAGCATCGAATTCTTCCGGCGTCACACCGGGCGAATACGTGTGACCATCCATCCAAGTAATGGGATGAACCGAATCCTGAAGATGCTGCTTGATTTACCCAGCAATCAATCTATCTTTTGGTAGAGAATCGGAATAATGATAGTTTATCTCTGAGACGAATTGGACATTCATTGATATTGGAATGGGAATTAAAAAGACAGATGGCTCTACCGCGGGTGGTCGCGTAGCTGGTAAAACAACATTCAAGTGGGTGTTCGCCAGTCGATTCCGGAGCGGAGCCTACGGCTGGAAGGCATCTCGGTTGGCTTGCCAGCGCCTTCGAGAAGCAGTTTCCGAGATCAAGAAGGTTGCGAAAAAAGACCGCGGTCTTGCTGCAGAAGGTGCTGTTCGCCTGATCGAAAAGCTATGGCCTGCACTGCAACATGTGAACAGTTCCAGCGGTGCTCTGGGTTCCGCAGTGAACAAAGCACTTGATGGCCTGATCCCCTTAATCATCAATGCCCCGTCTGATGCCAAAACACGCCACAAATGGCTCAAACGCTTGTGGCATGCCATAGAGGATGACGGCGTCGGCTACCTGGAGCCGGTGGGCGGTCGCTGGGGAGAGCTATGCGGATCCGTTGAAGTGGCCAACCAATGGGCGGAGGAGTTGATACCGATACTGAGAGTATGTTGGACCGATCCGAATCCAGGTATCTATTTTTGCGGCACAACGGCCTGCCTGTCCTGTCTGTTGGCGGCCGGACGCTACCAAGATCTGCTTGATCTGCTGGCACTGGACCGTAAACCGTTCTGGCACTATCGTAGCTACGGCGTTGAGGCATTGCTGGCGATGGGCAAGACATCGGAAGCGCTGAAATACGCCGAGGCATCCAGAGGACTGAATGAGCCGGATTGGGCCATTGATCAGGCCTGCGAAAAGATCCTGATCTCCTCTGGCCTGCATGATGAAGCCTATCGGCGCTATGGGCTGAGGATGGCCCGGGGCAACTCGTACCTCGCGCGATTTCGTGCTTTGGCGAAACGCTATCCCATGATGTCACCGGCAGAAATTCTTGCTGATCTCGTCAAGTCCACTCCAGGAGAAGAGGGCAAATGGTTTGCCACAGCCAAGAATCTGAAATTCTACGAGTACGCATTGCAACTCGCAAATCAGAGCCCTTGTGAACCGAAGACGCTGACCCGTGCGGCAAGAGATTTCCTTGAGTCGGAGCCTGAGTTTGCACTCGGCGCTGCACTGTCGGCGCTTCGCTGGTTGAACGAAGGCTGGGGTTACGAAGTGACCACAGTTGATGCAATAGATGCCTATGATCTGGCGCTGGAAGCCGCTGCCAGATTGCACATAGACAATGTGCCAGATAAAATTCGTGCTCTGCTTGAGCAGAAACGGGGTGCAGGGAATGTCCTTGTTCGGCATGCTTTGTCGCGCAGACTCGGCATACCGGGTGCCTTGTGAGGACCAGAGTAAAATCATGGATGATTTTCAATTGCTGGTAGACCTCCACCGGCCCGCTGAACGACAAGGCCCGGGCGGGGAGGCTGAAACAATACGGGCGATAGAACTGGCTGGGCTTCACAATTCGCGCCCTTTGAAGATTGCGGACATAGGCTGTGGCACTGGCGCATCAACTATCGTCCTTGCCAAGACATTGGATGCCTACATCACTGCCGTGGATTTTCTACCTGAGTTTCTTGACGAGATTCAATCCAGGGCGAACGACCACGGCGTGGCGGACAGGGTCATTACTCTGAACTGCTCCATGGATGCTCTGCCGTTTGCAGAGGAGGAATTCGACGTGATTTGGTCCGAAGGGACGGTCTACAACATGGGTTTCGAGGCTGGGGTATCAGCCTGGTACCGATTCCTGAAGCCTGGGGGAAAGCTTGTCGTTTCCGAGATTACCTGGCTCAGCGCTACAAGACCGCCCGAGCTTTTGTCCTGCTGGGAGACCGAGTACCCTGAGATCAATGCCGCCTCGGCGAAGATCAAAATTCTTGAGCGGCAGGGTTACAGATTTTATAGCAGGACTCCTTACTGGTTGAGCTCCATGAGCTTGTATTAACTTTGTCCATGAACCAGAAACAGTCCAATGCTACCTCACATCAACTCTTCGCACTTCTGCATCCACGATCTCTGTCGGTATGGATGTGCATAAAAGGACCATTGCGTTGTGTGCTTACAATGCGCGTACGGGCGTGATTTTGGATGAGCGGGGATTGCCGCATGATCTGCCGAAGGTCACTAAATATCTCCGGAAGGTCCAAGATCGTCATGGTCAGGTACGCTCTTGCTATGAAGCGTCTTCCTGCGGATTTGGCTTGCAACGCGCGTTACAAGCCCGCGGGATTTCGTGTGAAGTAATTGCGCCCTCGTCCATTCCGCGTCGTCCAGGCGAGCGCGTCAAAACGGATCGTCGAGATGCCAAAAAGTTGGCAACGCTGTACGCTGCTGGATTGCTGACGATTGTTTGTATTCCAGATGAGGAACAGGAGGCCATCCGGTCCTTGTTGCGTTGTCGGGGAGATCTGGCAGAAACGATCACCCGGACCAAGCAGCGGATTCTGGCTTTCCTTCAAGCGCGTGGGTTGCAGTATCCAGGCAAGACCAATTGGACCAAGACCTTTCACACATGGATTGGCGCCTTACCGATGGCCGAGATTGACCAGATCACGCTTCAAACGTATCTGCACCAATTAGATCAACTAACGCAAGAAGTACGCAGAATTGAGGGGGACTTAGCCGCGCAGGCCGAACGCGCCCCCTATCAAGCGCCCGTCAAGGTCTTGATGGCATTCCGAGGGATTGGTTTGGTGACGGCGTTGACCCTGGTCTTCGAGTTGGGAGATCCCGGTCGTTTTGCACATCCCCGTCAGTTGATGGCATATCTGGGCCTGGTGCCAAGCGAGCACAGTTCAGGCAATCACACGCAACGGGGAGGCCTCACCAAAACTGGAAATGTCCATGTGCGAAATGCGGTCATCTCCGCCGCATGGAAGTATGCAAACCCACCCCGCCGCAGTCGTGTGCTACGACAACGGCAAGAAGCGGTCTCTGCTGAGGTGATCTCCGTGGCATGGAAAGCGCAGCGTCGACTGTACAAACGTTTTCACAAACTGAGTCAGTAACTCACCAAACGGAGTGGCAAAAATGGGCCTTGCACTTTCTTAATGCGCTCGCATGTTGCGTTTGAACTTCCGCGTATCGTATATTATTATGTGCGTATATACTCGCGTACGTTTGTTAGTTCGTACGTACCCGAATGAACCTAGTTGGGAATATTAACCGGACTCATGCTGAATACGAAAAGAGCATTACTTTCACTTATGTTGATTGCGCTTGCGGTACCGTCGGTGCTGGCGCAGTCAACGGTATCCGGGACTGTGCGTGACGGCACAACCAGCGACCCGCTACCCGGAGCCAGCATCGTCGTCAAAGGTACCACCCAAGGTGGAACGACCGACATGAACGGCAATTATGCCGTGACCGTCCCTTCGCTGCAGGACACACTGGTGTTTTCCTTTATTGGCTTTGACACGCAGGAAATCGCCATCGACGGACGTAGTGAGATTGATGTCACGCTGGTTGAAATCGCGTACGAAATCGGTGAGGAGCTTGTGGTGACTGGATACGGGTCCCAGGAGCGTAGGACGATTACCGGCGCGGTGGCCAGTCTAGACGACGAAGACTTCGTATCCGGCAATGTCAACTCAGCGGCCGAGCTCATTCAGGGCAAGGTGGCTGGACTTCAGATAACCACCCGCAACGGCAACCCAAATGATGAGGCTGAGATCCGCCTCCGCGGTATCTCCTCGTTTGGAGCCAATCAGTCGCCACTCGTTGTGGTAGATGGCGTGATCGGAGCTAATTGGGACAACTTGGATCCCTCGGATATTGCCTCAATAGAAGTACTCAAAGACGCCTCTGCCGCGGCCATCTACGGAACGCGCGGCTCCGCCGGCGTTATTCTGGTTACGACCAAGAACGGTGAGGCGCGAAGAGGCGTGTCTGTAGATTATAATGCCTACTACACGTTTGAGGGTATTGAAAACCGCTTGGATGTGCTAAGCGGTGATGAGTACCGCCAGCTATCGAATGAAACCGGGCTGAACGCGCCGGATCTGGGCTCAAGCACCGACTGGTTCAAGGAAGTCACCCAGCAGGGATCAAACATGGTTCACAACCTCGCGCTTAGCGGCGGCAATGAGAACACGGTCTATCGCGTATCCGGTAATTTCCGGGACCGGAACGGCATCCAGCGCTATACCGGCTTTCAGGAAATCGGTGGCCGACTGAATTTCACTCAGTGGGCCTTGAATCATGATCTGGAGCTTACGATCCAGTTGGCGGCGACGAAGAAAGATCAAAATTTCGGATTCGCCGACGCTTTCAAGTTTTCCGGCATCATGAATCCGACTGCTCCAGTCACCGCCGATGGCTTTGAAAATACCGGTGGCTACTTTGAGCAACCTCTGTTCAACTACTTCAACCCGGTCGCTATTATTGAGGAAGGCGAGCGTCTCGGCGAGAGCAAGTATTTCACCGGAGTATTCAGGGGCGAGTATAACTTGAGTTTTGTACTGCCCGGACTGTCGTTTGCCACGCAATATTCCTTCCAGACTGAAGACCAAATTGCCCGTCAGTTCTTTTCGCGCAAGCATAAAGTTGGAGGCGGGGCCACAGCCGCTTCACTGGGTCCGGGCCGAGCTACACAAGCCTATCTGGACTTGAGTAGTGAGCTGTTTGAAACCACGCTCCACTATTCCGGTGATGTGGCGGGATCCACTTCACTGGAAGCCTTCGCCGGCTACTCATTTAACGACTTCGTTGATGAAGGCTTTAATGCGTCTGGCGGTGATTTCATCGCGGACAATGTCGCGTTCAACAACTTCTCTTTTGCGCAGGACTTTAGTCAGGGTGAAGGGTCAGTAAGCAGTTTCCGAAGCACGCACCGTCTGGTGGCTTTCTTTGGACGGGCCAATATCAATTATGACGGAACGATGTTTGCCAACGCCAGTCTGCGACGTGAAGGCTCTTCACGCTTTGGAGTGGACAACAAATGGGGTCTTTTCTGGGCCGCAGGAGTTGGACTGGAAGTCAGCAACCTCGTCGATATCCCCTACCTCAGCTCTCTGCGGCTGCGTGGAAGCATAGGTAAAACGGGTCAGGATGCTCCGCTGAGCGGCTTGGCTCTGCAGCGATTCGCCCCGGCTGGCAACTTCTTTGTCAACGGTCAATTCATCCAGAGCTTCGGCCCGGTGAGTAACCCGAATCCAGACCTGAAATGGGAGGAGAAGACGGAACTCAACATTGGTGTCGACTTCGTGACAGCCGCCGAACGTGTCAGTGGTCGTATTGATTTTTACAATTCTACCACGAGTGACTTGCTGTTTGAAGTCAGCGTCCCAGTGCCGCCGAACCTGTTTCCCACTACCTGGACCAATGTAGGTGAGCTGGAAACCAGCGGTCTGGAGATCTCGCTTGATGTTGATGTGCTGCGTGGCGGCAGCCCGTTGACCTGGAATACCGGGCTAGTAGCTTCCTTCTACTCGGAAACGATGCTTAACAAGTTTCACACTGAGGATGTGCAGTTCCTCGCCAGCCCAGGATCACCCGGTCTCAATACACCGGACCTGATCCGGGTTAAACAAGGGGAGCCGATCGGACAGCTTTGGGGACCGCAGTTTTCCCGCATCGGTGATGACGGCCAATGGCTCTTCCTGAAACCGGATGGATCGGAAGTGGAATACGGTGGACTGTCATTCCCGGATGATGAACAGATCCTTGGCAACGGTCTTCCAGACTTTCAGATCGGCTGGACCAACAACATGCGCGTCGGAGACTTTGATTTGAGCTTCTTCCTGGAAGGCGTATTTGGGCACCAGTTGGCCAACATGTTCAGCCTGTTTTATTCCGTGCCCAAGCAAATTTCGTCCTACAATGTGCTGTCGCACGCGTTTGAACTGAGTGATCTCAAGGACGACCCGCGCTGGTCCAGCTACTACATTGAAGATGCTGATTATTTGCGTCTGAACAATGCTTCCGTGGGCTACACGTTGCCGGCTCGGGTGTTGAGTAACAGCCCAGTCCGCCGTGTGAGACTATATCTGACCGGAAACAACCTGTTTACTATAACGGGTTATACCGGTCTGAATCCGCAGGTGCGGTATGTGGATCGCAACCAGGGTCAGTCGGAACAGGGCTCCAGCGGAGGACCGCTCGCTCCTGGGATTGAGCGTAGGATTGAGTGGTTTACCACGAGATCCATCAGCTTTGGCATAAACGTAAGCTTGTAAACAGAGAGGAACCACAGACATCATGAAACCGAGAACAATCCTTTCTTCGCTGGTCCTCGCCGTTGGTCTGCTGTTTTATTCAGTGGGCTGCACGGACCTGACGGACACAGTCGACAGCCAGGTTACGGCTGAAACCTTTTTTCAAAATGACCAGCAGTTCATCTCAGCTATGGGTGATGCCTACAGCAGGCTAACGGCCGTGGGCGGTGGTGGAGCGCCGGCACAGTTTAATGAGGCCACCACGGATGAGATCATTGTGCCTGCCCGGGGGCAGGACTGGTCCGAAGGTGGATTCTGGTACAGGGTCAATAGCCACTCTTGGACCGATGCCGACGGTACATTCAACGGATTCTGGCAGACTTACTTCTCTGGAATCAACAACGCCAACAGGCTGATTTTTCAGTTTGAAAGCGCCGTGGAGTCCGGAGCTGCCGATCCTGCGCTTGCGGCGACCTTCATTTCTGAGCTGGTGGCTATGCGCGCTTTCTATTACTTCTGGCTGCTGGATGCATTCGGCAATGTTCCGATTGTAACTAGTTTCGTGGATGCCGAAGAGAAGCCCTCACAGCCGTCCTCAAATTTTGCGGAGGGACGACAGATGGTGTTTCAGTTTGTAGAGAGGGAGCTCCTTGATAACCTGGGTAATCTTAGCTCCGATCCGCGTGCTACCTACGGGCGCATGAACCAGTATGTGGCGCGCATGACACTTGCCAAGCTCTACATGAATGCCGAGGTCTACACGGGTTCCGCCAGATGGAGCGATGCGCTGACGCAGCTGAACGAGATTATCAACTCCGGCCAGTATTCCCTGGCGGCGAATTATCACGACAATTTTGCCGTCCAGAATGACGGATCACCAGAGAACATCTTTGTCGTCCCTTATGACAAGGTGTTTCTGACCGGGTTGAATCTCCACCAGATGACGTTGCACTACGGTAGCCAGAATACCTACAACTTCCAATTCCAGCCGTGGAACGGATGGAGCGCCACGCAGAAGATGTATGAGTCCGTCATTGATCCAGTGCAGAATCCAGGGCCCCAAGGTGAGGTCTGGGGCTCTCAGCCGACCGCGGATGACGCGGGCTTGGAGCGTTTAATGGGTACCCTAGATGATCGGCTAGGCAATTTCCTGGTGGGTCCCCAATATACTTCCGGTGGCGAAAGGATCACTGACTCTGGCATTTATAGTGACTTTGACCTGAATGGACCTCCCCTTACGTTCACGCCGGCTATGAATGACCTTGAGGCGGTAGCCTGTCGCCAGTGCGGAGCTCGAATTGGCAAATATGCATTTGAGAACGGCATTGGCAGCTCCGGCAGCAATGATTTTGTGATCTACCGCTACGCGGATGTATTGCTGCTTAAGGCGGAAGCTTTGTGGCGGATGAATGCGGGAAGTTCGGAGGCTTTAGCCCTCGTCAACCAGATCCGTGTGCGCTCCGGTGTGGATCCGTTCGCGAGTCTGGATGCCGACAAACTCATAGGAGAACGCGGCAGAGAACTGTTCTGGGAGCAGACCCGGCGCCAGGACCTGATCCGCTTTGCCGGCGTGGAAGGTGGACAGACTCGCTATAATGATCCGTGGCAATTCAAGCCAATTTCGGAGAGTTGGCGCAATGTCGCTCCGATTCCGCGCAATCAGTTGGAAGCCAATTCCAATCTCGTGCAGAATCCCGGGTACTAGTCGAATCACCTCGCACAGTCATAGCGCCTCGTCGGGTAGCCGGCGGGGCGCTTTTTCGTTGCACTGGAACGGACAGGCCGGTCAATATTCGATGCAATAATCGGATCGCTGGATTCGCTTAGTCCTCGCTCTCTTCTCATCAGAATCTCTACTATGACTAGTTCCAATATTCCGCGCCTTCCTGTCCTGGCCCTCCTGCTTGGGCTCTGTGATCCAGCCTGGGCGAAGTAGTGAACGGTGACCTGAATATACATACTACGCCGTTGGCCACGAAACCCGAATATCCCGGTACGGCTTCACACTGGAGATTCCTTTTAAGCTGGTCAACTCCAAGTAAATCGCATAAACCCAAGTCAGATAGGGTGATCTACTGTTTTCCATAAGCGTTCCTTTGTGAACACCAAAGAAACGCTTGCATGGACGGCAACGATAGGGAAGTGTCAGGTGTGTAGACTCGTGTGTATCCGTTCCTTAGCAACGTGGATATACTCGACCGTTCGGCCACATAATACGCTCAATTCATACCCTAGCCGTTTCCTCATCGGGAATCTTTTGAGCCAGTTGAATCACGGTGGTTACGCCCCGGGCCTTTTCCTCTGTTCATGATGCCATTTTGTTTGAGTTGTTACATACCTCCTATGCATAAAATCACGTCCAAAGTTTCACTTCTATTTATAATTCTCAATTCAAGTGTATTACCGGTGGTCACGGGGAAACTGGACGCAACCGCAAATAAACCGGGATCGGGACATCTGCACGGCGAGGAGCGTTATAAATCATGAACCGGGTATTACTGTGTAATATGGTATCTCAGATATACAACCGCCTGGCTAAACTCTTCTCTGGCATACTCACACAGAGCTCCCTGCCCATTGTGTCTCTATGCCTAGTGTTCGGCGCATGCAAGCACGATACACGACTGTTTGAACTGTTAAGCCCCGAACAAACCGGTATCACCTTTGCCAATAACCTTGTGCCTGCCGAAACCCTTAACACCTATGTCTTCCGTAATTTCTACAACGGTGGCGGGGTTGCAATTGGGGATTTAAACAATGACGGCCTAGCAGATATCTTCCTGACCGGTAATCAGGTATCCAACAGACTCTATCTTAATCAGGGAGACTTCCGCTTTGAGGACGTTACCGAAAGCGCTGGCCTATACTCAGCGAATGTATGGACCACGGGGGTTAGTCTGGTAGATATAAACAGCGATGGTTGGCTGGATATCTATTTAAGCAAATCCGGGCCACCGGGCGGAGCACGTCGCCATAACGAACTGTTCATTAACCAGCAGAACGCTACTTTCATTGAACTGGCCCATGAGTACGGTCTTGCCTTTCAGGCCCTCGGAATACATGCCTCTTTTTTTGATTACGATGGTGACCGTGACCTGGATGCCTACGTTCTGAGTAATCCGGTCCGTTCGCTTGATGACTTGGAACCTGCTCCGAATCTCCGACAATTCCCCGATCCAGACGGTGGTAACCGACTCTTGCGTAACGACAACAATCGATTTGCCGACATAACAGCAGACGCAAATATCTACAGCAGCAAAATTGGTTTCGGCTTGGGAGTATCAACCGGAGATCTGAACCGGGATGGGTGGACGGATCTGTATATTTCCAACGACTTCTTCGAGCGTGACTACCTGTACCTCAACCAGCGTGATGGCACATTTATGGAAGTAGGTACCAACACGATAGGTACTATGAGCCTGAGCTCCATGGGAGGTGATATCGCAGACTACAACGGCGATGGATGGCCCGACATCTTTGTTTCCGACATGCTGCCTGATCTATCATGGCGGTATCAATCCCGCATTGCATTCCCATCTTGGACAGATTATGTCAGTAACCTGGTAAACGGCTATCACCACCAGGCCTCACGCAATACCCTGCAATTAAATCGCGGAAAATCACCCTATGGGCAATTGCAGTTTAGCGAGGTGTCCCGCATTGCAGGTCTGGAAAGTACTGACTGGAGCTGGGGTGGCCTGATTGCAGATTTCGATTTGGATGGTCGAAGGGATATCTTCGTACCCAATGGCATTTTCAAAGACCTTCTGGATCAGGACTTTATTGCTCAGGCCTCCAATGCTGACTCTCTGCGAGCATTCTTCCTCGCCCATGAACAACCAATTCTGCAACTATTGGAGGATGTACCATCGCATGCATTACCAAACCATATGTTCGCAGGTCAGCAGGATCTGCATTTTAACGACGTAAGCAGGGCATGGGGCTTGGCATCACCAAGTTTTTCCAATGGAGCTGCATATGGAGATTTAGATAACGACGGGGATCTAGATCTGGTCGTCAACAATGTTAACATGCCGGCTTTCATCTACCGCAGCCATGCAACATCATTGTATCCTGAACACCACTGGTTGCAGGTAAAACTGGAAGGTGCCCCACCCAATACCTTCGGGGTCGGCACCCAAGTGAGCGTCTGGGCGAACGGAATGCAGTGGTACGCCGAACAATTCCTGCAGCGCAGTTTTCAATCCAGTGTAGATCCCGTGCTGCACTTTGGCTTCACCGGACCGTTAGATTCTGTCGTTGTGCAATGGGCGCACGGTAACCGGCAAGTCATTACAGATGTCAAACATAATTCGCGTCTGACTATTACCGAAGTCCAATGAGCCAATCCGGCTTTTCGTTATCATGCTTTTTGGTGCTTCTTTTGTTAGCTGCCTGTGAACGAACTCCCTCGCACGAGGCCATAGTAGCCCGTGAGTTGGCCCGGCCTGACACAGTCCGTGAGATATTCCTTAACTACGAACTGGGGATGTCACGCCAGGCATTCTATGATTCCAGTTGGGCGTTGAATCGACGCGGCTTGGTCACGCACGGCCCCCAAAACCAGAATGTGCTTTACAAGCTCTCAGATGCCCTTCCCTATGAGGCTACAATGCTTTACTATCCCGACTTCAAGGATGACCGTGTAGTCCAGATGCGCGCCCGCATCCATTACGATGCCTGGGCCCCCTGGAATCGGCGCCTTTGGTCTGACAGTCTGCTTCTGGATGTTAGGCAATTAATGGAAGCATGGTATGGCAAAGGATTCATCACACAAGAGGTCTCCATACCATTGAATGGCCTCACCCGCGAGTTCGTGAAGATTGACGCAAACCGTCAGATCACCATCCGACGTGCTTCAGACAGTGATGTCCTTGTGATGATCACGGATCTACGAGCTACTTTGCCCGAAGACGATGGATAAATCGGCCTGCGTCCTGCTGGCGGGCTTTCTGTGTGCGTGCACTGCAGAACAGGAGCCGCTTTTTGAACAAATCCCCGCCATAGAGGCGGGGATCGACTTTGAGAATACGCTGCGACATGATGATGACTTCAATGTTTATCGCTACCGTAACTTCTATAACGGAGGTGGCGTCGCAATCGGGGACGTTAACGGCGATGGACTCCCTGATGTATTTCTTACCGGCAACCAAGTGCCCAACCGTCTGTATCTGAACCGGGGTGACTTTCTGTTCGAGAACGCATCCGAAGAGGCAGGTATCATGGGCACACATGCCTGGAGTACAGGGGTAAGTATGGCGGATATCAATGGGGACGGACACCTGGATATTTATGTATGTAACTCGGGGATTGCACCCGGAGATGATCGGCGAAACGAGCTTTACATCAATCAGGGCGATGGGACCTTCTTGGAAAAAGCACACTCCTATGGACTCGATGATGCCGGACTGTCAACACATGCGACTTTCCTGGACTACGACCTCGACGGTGATGTGGACATGTTTCTGGTTAACAACTCATTTCGCAGTATCCTGGATTTTAATCTCGAAGTCAATACGCGCCATATACCACATATGGTCGGCGGAGACCGGTTATTCCGTAATGAGGCCCCGGATGCACGTTTTACTGATGTAACTGTATCGTCCGGGATCTATAACAGTGAAATTGGCTTTGGTCTTGGTGCTTCCGTGGGAGATGTCAACCGTGACGGATGGCCCGATCTCTATATCTCCAATGATTTCTTTGAACATGATTACCTCTACATAAATAATCAGGACGGGACTTTCTCTGAGTCGCTTCGCAAGAGCATAAAGAGTGTAAGTGCAGCAGCGATGGGAGCCGATATGGCCGATCTTAACGGCGATGGTTATCTGGACATTTTCGTCACCGACATGCTGCCGGCAACGAATGATCGCCTCAAGACTGTATCCTCTTTCGATAGCTGGACGCGCTATCAAGCCTATGTACGCGATGACTACTATCACCAATTTACGCGCAATACACTACAGATTAACCGGGGACCCGCCCCTGATACCCCTTCTGAGATTCGCTTCACCGAAGCCGGGCGGCTGCTCAGCGTTGAAGCGAGCGACTGGAGCTGGGGAGCACTCATAGCTGACTATGATCACAACGGAAAACGAGACATCTTTGTAGCCAACGGCATCTACCGTGATCTTACCAATGCAGATTATCTGAAAGCTATTCGTGACGAAAATACCCGAGACCTCCTGACCAGTGAGAATTATGTGGATTGGAAAACATTAATCGAAATGATTCCGGTTCAGGCAGTCCCGAATCACATGTTTGCCGGCCTCGAAAGGCAGCCTTTCGTTGATGTAACCCAGGCATGGGGCCTCGAGACACCAGGTTTTTCAAACGGAAGTGCATATGGGGATCTGGATCTGGATGGGGACCTGGACCTGTTGATCAACAACCTTGGCGGTCCCCCCATGATTTTTCGCAACCGCACAACCGACCACTTCCGTGACCGCTATTCACTGCAGATTGAACTTGAGGGAATCTCTCCGAATACACAGGCGGTGGGAACCCAGATCAGCGCCTGGCATGACTCCAGGCTTTGGTATATCGAACAACAACCCGTGAGAGGCTTTCAGAGCAGTGTTGATCCCGTATTACATCTGGGCCTTGGGGATAATATTAAAACATTGGACTCTCTAGTGGTCCGCTGGCCAAATGGTGCGACATCCCTGCATGAAGCTGTGGCTACAAACCGGCGCCTGCAACTCCAGGAACCTCCAGCGAGCCCACGCACCAACCAGGGTATCCAAGTGTCACCTACACCACTTCTGATCCCTCTTGATGCGAATTCGATCGGGCTTGACTGGCAACACATAGAGAATGTGTTCAGTGACTTTGACCAGCAGCCTATGCTTTTTCACATGCGCTCAACAGAGGGACCGGCCATGTGTAAAGGAGATTTGAATGGAGATGGAAGAGATGACCTGTACCTCGGCGGAGCAAGGGGACAACCAGGAGCGATCTTTGTCCAGACTGACCAGGGATCATTTGAACGAATTGCACAGACTGTCCTTGCAGAGGACGCGCCTTCAGAAGATGTGGACTGCGAGTGGCTGGACGTGGATTCTGACGGAGATCAGGATCTCTACGTAGCGAGCGGTAGCAGTGAATTGCCGAGTAGCAGTTCCGCCCTGGTGGACCGGTTATACAACAATGACGGTGTCGGTAATCTCCAGAGAGGTGAATCGTTCATGAGTCTGGCTACACGCGGGTTTAATCCGACTTCAGCTGTCTGTTCAGCTGATTTCGACGGAGATGGAGATATAGATCTCTTTCTCGGCACCCGGCTGCAGCCATTTGCATATGGCCTTCCAGCCACTAGCCGACTGCTGCTCAACGATGGAACCGGAAAATTCGCCAATGCCACTGCACGGCTTGCCCCAAGCCTGGAATCCATTGGTCTCGTAACGGATGCAGCGTGTGCGGATTTTGATGGAGATGCTGAACTGGATATTCTCATCAGCGGCGAGTGGATGCCGCTCACTTTGTTGAAAAACGACCGCGGTACACTTACCCCCATGGACACTGGGCTGCAAAGTGCCACAGGATGGTGGCAATCAGTTCTGGCATCAGATATTGACGAAGACGGAGACTTGGACTTTGTTGCGGGCAATCATGGCCTGAACTCACGCTTCAAGCCACCTGTTGAGGTATGGATCAGCGATTTTGACCGTAACGGCAGAGTAGAGCAAATCTTTTCCCGGACCATAGACGATCGCCAGTTCCCTTGGCATCTGCGTCATGACCTGGTCGAACAACTGCCCCATCTGGTACGCACATTCCCAACCTACGCATCTTATGCGGATGCCACCATTCAGGATATTTTTTCAGACGAGGAACTGAACCGGGCCGTGCACCTACTGGCTTCTGAACTCAGAAGTATGATTGGTATTAACGACGGGACGGGGAGCTTCACGCTCATTCCGGGGCCAGAAGAACTACAACTGTCTCCTGTTTACGGGCTGGCTGACCTACAAACTGCACAAGGACACATCATACTGGCAGGAGGTAACCTGCACGAAGTAAAGCCGGAAGCGGGAAGATATGATGCGAGCTATGGTACTGCACTCAGGAGCCCCTCTATGGAACCCCTAACCTGGCACGAGTCCGGCTTCTTTGTCGAGGGACAAGTGCGACAAATCCTGACACTGGAAGCCAACAGCCGCACGCTGGTGATTGTAGCCCGCAACAATGATACGCTTAGCGTCTTTGCGCATGCGCAGTAGCTATGTTCTGCTTCTGGTGATCCTTATGGGTTGTTCCAGAGTTGGCCCAGATAATACGCTGTTCACACTTTTGGACGGAGACCGGACAGGTGTGCATTTCAGCAACACGCTCGTACCGGAGGACGATTTCAACATCATTGACTATCTGTATTTTTACGACGGTGGCGGCGTCGCTATTGGCGACATCAACAATGACCGTCTGCCTGATATCCTTCTCACGGGCAATCAGGTGCCTGACCGACTCTACCTGAATCGCGGAGACTTCCGGTTTGAAGACATTACCGCAGCCGCCGGAATAGGCTTCAGTGAAAACACCTGGTCAACCGGTGTCAGTATGGCGGACGTGAATGGTGATGGATGGCTTGATATTTATATCTGCCGGGTGAACCACCTCGGAAAAACCGGCCATAACCTGCTTTACATAAACCAGCAGGATGGCACTTTCCAGGAGGAGAGCCGCCGCTACGGGCTAAACTTTGAAGGTCTCTCCACCCATACGACCTGGCTGGATTATGATCGTGACGGGGATCTGGATCTGTACCTGCTCAATCATGCGATCCATTCACGTGAATCCCATGTGCCCTCATGGCGAAGAATTATCGATGCTCCAAGGGTCGGGGATAAGTTTTACCGTCAGGACGATGGTTATTTCGTAAGCATTGCGGCGGAAGTAGGGATCTACAGCAGCGCACTGGGCTACGGCCTGGGCATAGCAGCGAGTGATCTGAATATAGACGGCTGGCCTGACCTATACATCGGCAATGATTTCCATGAAGACGACTACCTGTACCTGAATAGCGGACGCGGTACTTTTGTTGAATCTCTTTGGCAAACAACCGGCCATACCAGTCGCTCGACCATGGGGATCGATGTGGCTGACCTGAACAATGATGGTCTGCCAGACATTGTCGCACTGGATATGCTACCATCGGATCTGGCTACGCGACGAACATCCGGCGGCTCGGATGCCGACGTGATCGCCCGGATCAAAGCAGAGCTTGGTTATGGCCCACAGGTTTCACGCAACACGCTGCAGTTGAATCGCGGAGTAACACCTGATGGACGCCCCTTCTTCAGCGAGATAGCCACCTTTGCCGGCATTGAAGCAACCGACTGGTCCTGGTCTCCCTTGGTGGGTGATTTTGATGGTGATGGCTGGAAAGACCTATACATTACCAATGGGATCCCTGGCCGCCCGAATGATCTGGATTACATAGAGTACGTCTCGGCGCCTGATGTTCAACGTATACTCAACGTGGGCACACCGGCACAGGAAGCTAAAATTGCACAACGAATGCCTGCTGCTGTTGTGCCCAATTATGCATTCAGAGGTGGAAGCAACCTGCGCTTTGAGGACATTGGTTCTGACTGGGGACTGGCCGAGCGTGTCATAGGTAATGGTGCAGCGTACGGTGATCTGGATCTGGATGGAGATCTCGACTTGGTCGTCAACGCGCTGAATAATAACGCGCTGATTTACCGTAACGAATCCACGAACGGCTACATTTCTGTTCAGTTGCGCGGTGCAGGAAAAAACACATCCGCATTTGGCGCCAGAGTCAGCGTATGGGCAGCTGATATCTACTGTACCCAAGAGCAATTCCCCTCTCACGGGTTCCAATCATCTGTTGATCACGTATTAAGTTTTGGGATTGGTGACGCACCAGATGCTGATTCTGTGGTTGTGACCTGGCCTTCTGGTCTTCGTACAGTCGTAGGACCCGTGGCTGCCGGTACGCGCCTTATCCTGGATGAGGTGGGTGGTGTAGTAACTGAGATTCAAAAGACCCCGTCCCCCGATCTAAAGGTTGAACCGGTGAATGATCATGGTCTCTCGTTTGAGCACCAGGAGGATGAAACAAGGGATTTTGAAATCCTCCCACTCCTACCGTACTGGCGCAGTATGCGCGGCCCCGCGCTGGCGGTAGCAGACGTGAACGGGGATAACCTTGAAGATGTCTACATTGGAGGTGCTCGTGGCCAGTCTGGCGTGCTTTATCTGCAATCGCAGGAAGGTCGTTTTCGGCAAATACCTTTTCCAGAGTCGCATGAAACCCATGAAGATACCTATGCTCTATTCCTGGATGCCGATGGAGATGGTGACCAGGATCTGTATGTAGCAAGCGGTGGGTGGACCGGACCAAGCACACTGCATCAGGACCGGCTGTACATGAACATGGGACATGCAGACTTTCTTGCGGATTCCAGCCGACTGCCTGTGATGAATTCAAACGGGACCACCGTAGCTGCGACAGATTTTGATGATGACGGAGATATAGATCTCTTTGTTGGATCAGATACTGCTCCTGAAACATATGGGGAACCCGGACGCAGCAGTCTGCTGCAAAATGATGGAACCGGACATTTTGTTGATATCACTGCACAATGGGCTCCTACTTTGCAACACGCCGGACATGTAACAAGTGCGGTCTGGACAAATCTCTTAGGTTCTCCACTGCCTGATTTAGTCTTAGCTGGAGAATGGATGCCCATCACGGTCTTCGAGAACCTTGGAACCACCCTGGTTAACCGAACAGACTCACTTGGGCTTTCTGAAACAATCGGTCTCTGGCAAAGCTTATCTGTCCAAGACTTGGATGGAGATGGGTTTAAAGATCTGGTAGCGGGCAATCTCGGCTTGAACACCGTGCTGAGTTTACCCCTAGCGTTGTTTGTCGGTGATTTTGATCAGGACGGACGTATAGATCCGGTCGTGGCACAGTGGCAGGAGAAGCAGTGGTATGCATGGGCCACACGGGACATGCTGCTCAACCAAATGCCCGGGTTCGCCTCAAAAATACCTACCTATGACGCCTACTCAGATCTCTCCATTGCAGATTTGTTTGGAAATAGTATTGAGCCGAATTACGTGATTCGAACCCTTGAATCTGCGGTTTACTGGAACATGGCAAATAGAGGCTTCACTGCGGAAGCACTGCCTGATGAACTCCAATGGGCACCAGTATTGGTTTCAACCTCTGTCCCATTGGATAAATCTGGGGAATCTGCCTGGTTTTTTGCCGGCAACCTGTCTGGAACCAGCGAAGCCCTAGGTACACTGAGTGCAGGATGGGGCTCGGTCGTTTATTTCACAGAAACGCGTGAGATGGCAGTTATTCACGGCACGGGGTTTCGTGTTCCGGGCGATGCTCGCGGGATTCGTTTACTCCAGGGCAGTCCCTCCAGGATTATAGTAGTCCGCTCAGATGATGGCCCAATGGTGTTTGAAGTGAGGTCGAAGCTTGATGAATAATCGGCTTAGGAACAACCCTTTGGGGATGTTTGATTGAGCTGAGTTCATTCATATACCAGATAGCCGAGATCTTGGCCAACCTGATCACATTGATCGAGAAAGGGACCCAAAGCACCAACCTGTCGCTCTAAAGGCGTGGGGCAAAGTTAATCGCCCCCAGGTGCGGCCTAGACCCCCCGCAGTCTCTGGACAGTGCGCTTGCTGTTGATGGGAAACCTTCAGATCTTTAGCTACGGTTTTATAGCTCACGATCCCCCTCCGATGGTGCTATTAGCAACGTGAGAAAACCGTATGATGCTCTTCCATTTGTTGCTCCGGCATCCCGCGAAGATCCACCCAGGAGCTTTCACACTTCAGCACACCGGAGAATCCAGCAGGTTCGTAAGAGGTCCACCATCGCGATCAACCTAATGATCACTCCAGACCGCAAGTTCGTTACCGTTGGGGTCAAGAAAATGAAATCTCCGACCACCCGGAAAAGAAAAAATTGGCCGACAAATTTTAGAACCAGCAGAAGTAATGCGCTCTAATGTGGCCTCCAAATCCTCTGCATAAAGAACCACCAGCGCAGCGCCCTTGTTACTGTCAGACTTCAACGGGGAGCGGTAGAAGCCGCCATCAAGTCGGCCGTCGTTGAAGGCACAGTAGTCATTACCAAAGTCTTGAAATACCCAACCAAACACCTTCTGATAAAAAACCTTTGTACTCGCAAGATCTTCTGCAGGTAGTTCAATGTAGTTGATTCGGCTGTCTTCAAGCATGATTGGATATTAGATTCCAAGCATATACCAGACCCACACCCTCGTGATCCATCGCGAATCATCCTTTCTCCCACAATACAAAGATCCCAGTAGAATCTATATACCCTGACCGCTCTTCCATTATCACCCAAGCAAGCCCCCTTTGTAGACGTCATGTTACCTGTATACATGAGAAGATCCCGCTTTACGGGATTGTTTGACCCATGGTGATCTCCGAACTCCCGTTGAGGCTTCTTAACCGAATTCGCTTCACGAGCCGTCACATGCTTCTCCTAGGCCCCGGGGACATAATTGACCACTAATCCAAACCGACGATGCCATTAATCTGATGCATCCTATCACCAATCTTGCGCGAAGCGGCCATAGTCTAGGATTTTTTGTATCACTCCTTTTTCTGGGTGAGTTTTGAAACTTTTTTTATTTTAACAGTTATACTGTATATATTAAGTGTCATGAAAGAACAGAAACACATATTCATTTTGCGCGAACTGGCCGACCTCGTTGGTCTGCCAATACGAACAGTTCGCTATTACATCCAGATAGGACTCATCGACCGTCCCGAAGGAGGTGGGCGTGGCGCCCATTATACAAAACGCCATCTTGAACAGCTTATCGAGATTCGTAAATGGCAGCAGGCCGGTTTGTCTTTGAAGCGAATACGGGAGCTGCTGAAAGTAGACGAAACAGAAACCCTGGTGCCACCACCAAGGCCACAGGAAAAGGGATCTATCGAAATTAGAAGCCATGTGGTTATTGATCGAGGCATAGAGCTAACCATCGATCCAGCGAGGTCCAATTTGACACCGGAAAAAGTCAGACAGCTTGTTGATAGCGTGATAGAGGCCTACGAAAAAACTCAAACAAGCAAAAAACAACAATCTTCATGAGATCTCTATTGGTAGCGGGTCTCACTTCATTATTGAAGCCACCCAGAAACTAATGATGGACTCACAAAACACGCCTGCGGAGGCACGACCATGACAAACGCAACCTTAGCAAGACTTGAATCAGTTGACGGAGCTGAAATTATTCTTGAATCTGTAGACGTTCGGGCCCACCTACAGTGTCTGGTATCCAGAGTCACGGTGACCCAGACATACAGGAATCTGCAAAACACCAATATTGAGGCCGTGTATACTTTCCCGCTCCCCTCGGATGCGGTGTTATTAGATCTTTCTCTGGAACTGAACGGCAAAACACTGCGAGGAGCAGTGAAACGAAACGAGAAGGCGGAGGAGAACTACGAGGATGCTATCGTCGACGGTGACTCTGCAGTACTTCTGAAGAAAAGCAAACTCGATCTCTTTACAATAAACGTAGGGAATCTCCTGCCCAATGAAAGTGCCACCGTTCAGTTTGAATATGCTCAATTGCATTACTGGCAGGGCGACAGTCTTCGATTTCATCTCCCAACCACAATTGCCCCCCGATATGGCGATCCAATCGCTGCGGATCTTGCTGAGCATGAAGTCCCGGAATACGCATTATCAATAGACCATGGGTTTTCGCTAACCTTCCGTGTTGAAGGAGAACTAGCACTGGCCGACTTCGAGTGCCCCTCACATCCCGTGCGTGTATCAATGAAAAACGGCGTTAGGGAGTTTGTCCTCTCTGGTGGAAGTGCTTTAATGGACCGGGACTTCATCATGGTCGCCAAGCAGTCTTCCCAATCTGTACTTGACGGGCTGTATGCACAGGATGATGAAGAGTATGTAGCACTTGCATCGTTTCACCCGGTGCTCTCCGAGAATTCCACAGAATCAGCCCGGTGTGTGAAGTTGGTGGTAGACTGTTCAGGATCCATGAGTGGAGATTCAATTGATCAGGCGAAAGATGCCCTCTACGAAATCCTTTCGTCACTCAGAGCGAACGATTATTTCAATCTGATCACCTTTGGTTCTGACTACAATCTCCTCTTCAATGAACTTGTACCCGCCAACGCGAACAATATCAAGGAGGCATCACAGTTTGTCGATCGTATTGATGCGAACATGGGGGGAACGGAGATTGGTGCGGCGCTGGAAGCGGCCTATGAGTGCGGATCAATCAAGGGGTTATCATCTGATCTGTTGTTGATCACCGATGGCCAAGTCTGGGATGATGACCGCGTTATTGCTGCCGCTCAAAAATCCGGACACAGGATCTTTTCCGTTGGCGTAAGCAGTGCAGTGTCTGAAGGCTTTGTTCGGAGAATCAGCGAGTTAACTTCTGGGGCCTGCGAGCTGGTATCCCCTCGAGAGAATATGTCGGAGCGCATTGTGCGCCACTTCAGGCGGATCCATCAACCGAGCGCCAGTTCGATGCGGATTAAGTGGCCAGAAGCACCAATCCGGCAAATACCGGATAAAATTGAAACCATCTATGCCGGCGACACGCTCCATGTATTCGCCTGGTTCAGCAACCCTCCTGAGGGAACCAGCCGCTTGGTGATGAGACTCGAGGATGGTCGTACTGTCACGCAGGAAGTGCAATTCTCAACCAAATCCCAAAACAGCGAAAATCTAATCAGCATTCTGCCCAGGGTCGCTGCCCATACGCGGTTACAAACTATGGATACGGCTAAATCTGCACAGATGGCGGTGGATTATCAACTGGTAACCGAGTACACGAGTTATGTGCTGGTGGCTGAAAGAAGCGAAGATGAAAAGTCGGAGACTCTTCCCGCACTTCGGAAGGTCCATCATGCATTGCCTGCCGGCTATGGTGGGATCAGTACGGTGTGTTATGCTCCTCCCGAAGTGCATTCATTCCATGAACAAGCACCGTCTGAAGGTGTGATGTATCTCTCACCGCCTCATAGATCGCATTCTGGACGACGCAATATGAGACAACCGGATTGGGATTTTGATTCTATTGGGAAACCAGCGCTTCCTGCATTTTCACGGAACGACCCGTACAACAGTTTTTCTCGACTGGTTGAGAAATTGAATGCTCTATACGCGGATGAATCAATCACTCACCTGAACATTGACACCTTCGAAGAGCTGATACTCTTTGAGCTGGATCAAGCAATCGCAGATCAGTTGGTGGCCCTAACCCCTGACGGAACCGATGAAAGCAATATCGTTATTTGCTTCCTGATGGAACTGTCGCGTAGTGAACCCGGCAAGGACCTATCCCGTCATGTAAAAAGACTCATTCGCAAGGCCAGCAGGAAGAATCCTGCGGTGCCTGCATCGGTGTCTGATACAATATCCAGATTGATAGAAAGCAGCCAAGGCGTAAGGTCCTCTTCGGCGGGGACAGCATCGTTGTGATGCGCCCGCCACTGAACTGGCCGCGTATATTCAAAAGGGAATTATATACGTGAGTGCCCCAAGGGTACTGTCGTATCCATTTCACGGGTCGTAGGGGTCGGTAACCCGAACGCCCCTCGCCGTGCAGATGCCCCAATCCCGGAGGCCAATATGTTTGCGGCCGCATTCAGGTCCGCATGATCCGCATGGCCACATACCATACACGTGAATTTGCTTTGCGTCTTGCGATTACTCGCTTCGGTATGCCCACAGGCATAACATCGCTGACTGGTATAGACTGGATTGACCTTGATCACCCCACGGCATTTATAGCCCAGCATCTGATCCAGTTGCCCCCAACCCGTTCTTAGTATCTCGCGATTGAGACCGGACTTCGCCTTTACGTTCGTACCCGGAGCCTCTGCTGTTCCCTTTGCCGAACGCGTCATCCCCGAGATATTCAAGTCTTCCAGCACGACCGTTGAACTATGCCTGGCTATACGCCGGCTTACCTGATGGTTTGCGTTCATGAGAATGTTGGCGCGCTTGCGGTGTATACGTGCGATTCTGTACTTCCGCTTATTACGCAGGCCAGAGCCTTTCTTGTGTCGAGCCAGTCTGCGTTGATGATGTCTTAGCTTGGCATCCAAACGGTTCATGTTTGGATGCGAAATGATCTCTCTTTCCCCAGCAGTTGACACCGTAGCTACCTGCCTAACATTACGGTCAATGCCCGAGGCAACGCCATTATCCGCTATCTCGGGTACATCTACCTTGTAGCAGATAACGGCATACCATTTCCCCGCTCGTTTCCTTACAGTAGCTCTGACGGGTTCACCATCAGGATATGGGTTGCCCCCCTTGCGGCGAATCTCGATATAACCCACTTTCGGGATATACAACTTGTTATCTCGAATCTTTACATCCTCCGGGATCGTGAACGAAGGGATGCTGCCATGTCTGGAATGAAACCTCGGCCTACCCTTACCCTCCTTGAAGAATGCTTTCCATGCGTCTGCCTGATATTTCAAAGTGTAGCGAACGACATGAAAAGAATATTCAGGTAACCATTCGATGTTGCGTCGTAATTCCGTGAACCGCTTTCCCAGTGAGAAGAAACTTGTCGAGGGCGGCTTCTCGCCAGCCTCCTTTGCTTTCTCATAGGCCTCGTTTTGTTGGGCAGCGCGGTAGGGACCCGGATTACTCCGAGCCCCCCGCACAGATCCGGACGTGCGCGTTAACGCATCCGGCTCCTCCCTTGGGTCGCACCACCGTGCATAACGGCAGGATTGCCGTAGCCGATTGACCCCATAACTCATTTTTATCCATCTCTGTGTA
>Ga0209754_1001448_pt1 | contig 23688 bp, 21 predicted proteins | sample MesohylBB_FD_187295 | JGI IMG/M metagenome (GOLD analysis project Ga0209754, IMG submission 187295) | Host-associated microbial community of the marine sponge Aplysina aerophoba from Gulf of Piran - sponge mesohyl, lysed by bead beating... | ecosystem: Host-associated > Porifera > Sponge >... | reverse complement strand
CACGATCGTGCCGGCGGGCGCCGTCCAAGAGATTTCAACCTTAGTTAGCCCGACCGCCACCGCCGCATTATCATCCGCATCCACCGTGGTGTTTCCATTGTTATCCCAACTCGGCGCGGCAGGCGGGGTAATAGCTTGCGGTTGCGGGGTAATTTCTTGCGCGAAGACTGGCCGGGCTGCGAGCAGCAAGCCGAAAGCCAGAAGTAAAAGAAGGGGCAGAATAAAACGAGGGGCTAAGAGATAAGTGCTTCTCATGTATTCAATACATCCTTTCATTCAGTGATTGAGGAAATGTCTCCTTAAAAATACATTCCCGCCGCTCATGTTTGGATACTGGATTTGCCTGGTTTGTACTTCTGGTGCCACAACCAACAGCTTGCGGCTGGCTCTTCTTGCCTTGTCAGATTAATTCTGAAGCGTTGATGTCGTAAAAGCGCGTTTGCTATTCGTATATTTAAGAACCCTACACCGCCTAGTAGACCTCTTCAAGATTTTATGCTGAACAAATTCTTAATTTATTCCCAAAGACCTGCCAGATTACTTCCTGCGCAATAGCATAGACATGCCTCACGCACAGGCACGCAGGGTCAACACTATAGAACTTCTATTACGGGAGTATTACAGGAAAAGCAGGGATACAGAGAGAAAAGAAGAAATCGAGAGCACTTTCGCTCACCACTATCTGGCAACGCAATCTATCAGATTGTTTCTCTGAGTAATGTCAAAGTCTGTTCAGGGCCGATTGTCTGCAGCGAGCCGTGCCGATGCTACTCGTAGTCGATTGTACCGAACGATGTCATTTCTAGTTAAAAAATACGCCTCGTTGCCATACGCACCAGCTCGAGGATGCCCTTATCGAGCACCGTCTCTGCCACCGGCACAGTACTGGTGCGCCCTACGATATCTAATACGCCCGCAGAGGAGGCCGGCTCGGCCAGCCCCCTCGCCAGTATGTTTTTCGCGGCATTAATACTTCTGTTCAGAACGCTCCCGCAATCAGGGCACCTGAAATGCACCCTGTTTCTCTCCTGAAGCGACACATCAAACTGAGCCACTCCACACCTGCTGCATGTCAGTGAGGTGTAAGCAGGATCGATCCGCACTACCGACATACCAGCACCTTCCGCCTTGTATGTCAGCAGCTGCGCGAATTCACCCCTGGTTTGCTCCAGGATCGCTCGGTTGATGTTGGCTTTCGTTCTTACGGTCTGGCCGGAATATCCCGGCATGCCGCGAGCGCTCCAGACTATCTCCTAGAGCGACAGATCCTCAATCGCGAAGAAGTCATACTTCTTTACGAGCTCTGCCGTCATCCTGTGAAGCTCGTTTCGGTTTCGTATCTGCTCGCGATGATGGTGCTTCCGCAGCTGCGCGACGGTCTTGTCCCTGGACCGAGACCCCAACTTCTGCCGAGCCATCTTGCGCTGCAACCTGCGATTAACACTGTTGTCCACACGCCTGCGCTCGATGGTGCTGCCGTCCGACAGGCCCCAGCGCACTCCGCCGCGGCCGGCCTTTATGCCGACGGGCTTGTTCACGTACTCGACCGGCGGCTTCGCCTCAAGATGGTCGAAGACGAAGTACAGGTACACTCCATTGGGCTTGCGACTGATCCGGATCTGAAGCGGCTGGATGACCTCCGGCACTCGTCTGTCTTTGAAGCGCAGCCTGGGCAGTCCCTTGATCCGCACGAAGCCCTTACCCGTGTCTCCGTTGACACGCACGCAGCACGCAGCGAGCAGCTCCGGAGTACATCTCCAGCGTCTTCCAGCGACGACGGACTTATAGCGCGGGTGTCCCGGCGCTTCGCCCGCCGCGGCTCTACGATGAAACGCTTCGAATGCCCTGTCGAGCCGTCAGCGACTTCTGCGTCAGGGTCCTATCCCTTGCAGCCTGCTCTCGAAGTAGCAGTTGTCGCTTGTGACGCCGTCAGAGCATTCCGTATCGCTGAATGTGGCTTTGTCGGCGTTAATCGCGCCGGAGAAATTCGCGCCCGTCAGGGTCGCTTGGGAAAACCTGGCATCTTCTATGTCGGCTCCCTGAAAACTGGCATTAGATAAGTCTGAGTCTTCGAAGTTCACGTCGCTGACATCAGCGCCGTTGAAGAGCGCTCCTTGCAGATTGGCGTCCTTCATATCCGCCTCATTAAGTTCGGCATTTGCAAATATCGTAGCTCTCATTTCCGCCCTATTGAAGTTGGCCTCGTCCAGGCGGGCTCCCGAAAAATCGATTCCATTCAGAACAGCCTTAAAGAAACTCGCGTTTCTGAGGTCTGCGGCTCGAAAATCGGGATTGCTGTCAAACGCCGTGTCGCTGAAGTCGGCGGATAGGAGATTCGCACGTTGCAGATTGGCTCCGTTCAAGATTGTGCCGTCGAGGTTAGCCCTTCTGAAGTTCGCCTCTACAAGCACCGCACCTGTTAGATCGGCGCGATAGAGCGAAGCTCTAGTGAAGTCGGCGGATTCGAGATTGGCACCAACTATCGAACTCCTGGAAAGGTCCGCGTCCACGAAGGACGCGCCAAACAAGTCTAGGCCGATAGGGAACATCACTTTTACCAGGGTGGCTTTGTCGAAGGCACGGATGCCCGTAATGTCCGTCGAGCTTAAATCAACATTCGTTAGCGTGATGCCTTCGACGGAAGCGCCCGCGATGGTAGCATTCGTCAGTACCGCGTCCTGGAGGTTGACGCCGGTCAGGTTTGTATAACTGAGGTCTGCGCCGGACAGGTTGAAGCCGCGAAAGTCCTTGCCTGATAGGTCGCACCTGTTAAGGTCGACTCCGGGTCCGAAGTGCAGGCATGGGGAGGGTGTCTGCGTGGGTGTAGGCAATGGCGTATGTGTAGCTGTCGGTGGCGGGGTAGGCGTCAGGGTCGGCAGTGGCGTCGGTGTATTAGTGGGCAAAGGTGTTGGTGTAGTAGTTGGCGTGGCCGTGGGCGTTGTTGTATATGTTGGAGAGGGTGTGAATGTCGGGCGCGGCGTAGACGTGTCGGTGGGTCTGGGGGTATGAGTTACCGTGTTGGTGGGCAAAGGCGTGTTCGTGGGTACGGCGGCGGCAGCAACGGGCGTGTTCGGTGATGCAGGCGTATATGATACGACTGGCGTAGCCGTGTCTGTGGGCAGAGGAACGGGTGCAGGAACTTGAGTGGGGGCAGGCTCGGGCGTATCCGTGGGAACAGCGGCAGGAGCTAATGCGGGCATAGGGGTTGGCGGACAAGCCGGAAGCCAGCCCAGGCGACAAAGAAAGGAATTATCTGGCGCGGTCGGCGGTGCCGCCCCAGACCGGAAATACCAGTCGGATATCGCCCCACCAACCAGAGATAATGTCAGCGCCCCTCCCATAAGGGCCAGAAACGATCCCAAAAGGAGTTTCAATATAGTTCGCCGGCTTTGTCGGGTGTTTATCCAAGGAGGTGGCCGGTGAAAACCATTTGCCGCCAACTGCCTGACAAAATTATTCTCGCGGTCAATTATCGCCGCTCCCATTATGAGCATAAGCATCGAAAAGACGAAAGCGAAGACTCTACCTCCCTGCCAGATCGCCACAGAACATATAACCACCGCTCCCGTAATCTTCCATATTTGCCACGGCGGCCTAATCAAGAAAGTAAGAATTGAAAGCACCGCATCATGAATCATCGACAATAGGATTGATATCCAGCCCCACTTGCGGCTGGTGTGGGTTTGGGGCTGAATCTGAGATGGTTGTGTCGGCTGCAGCGGCGACTGAGGTGGTTGTGGTGATGGCGACGGTGGCTGAGGCTGAGGCGATTGTGGAGCGGATGTCTGCACGCCCGGATGCTCCGGAAACGCATCTCTACCCACAGCCACCTCTCGCACGCACCATGTACAGTTCGGCTGATTGTCGAAATGCCAGTGGCTGGCGTTCCGGGCACACTGCCGGAGCGACCTCATCGCCTCGTCCAGCGCGTCAACCCAGTCTCTGGGTGCGGGGCGGGCCTGTGGGTCTGCATGCCCGTCGTCGAAGCACTTGCGAAAGAGCGCCCTTATATCTTCATGCAGCGTATTCCACTCTACGGCACTCGGAACGGGTCTCAGGGGAACATTCCTGCTCGTGCTGTGCAGAAAATTGCCCTGCGATATACAGGTTTCCACCTGGGGCTTCTCGCCCGGTCCGGTGTATATGCCCCTGAACGGGTGCGTTCCCTCCATGAGAAGCTGGTAGATGACTACCGCGAGCGCGAACCTGTCGTGATGGATGTTCCTGTCCACCTGATCGAAGCTTATGCCTTGCAGTTCGGGCGGAGTGTATTCGGGCTTGCCGACCAGACTGCGATATATCGTGGGAGGCGTAGTCTGGTAGTCGGTTATCTGAAACGAGTCGGTGTCTATCAGCGTTACATGCTCGTTCTCGGTGATGTAGGCGTTGGACTCGTTGATGTCGCCGACCACATAACCGCTGCCGTGCAGTCTGTCCAGTGCGGTAGCAAGGCTTCTGGCTACCGAGCAGAGGTTGGCGTAGTTGATATGGGGAGCGGCTCTCCGTCTCAGGGAAGGGTTGTAATACTCGAAGAGGTTGTTCGTCTTCTCGACCTTCGGCATCAGGAAGCCGATAACCTCGCTTGCCACGTCATAGACTAGATGGCTGGGCCAGGCAACGAAAAGGTGTCCCGTCAGGTCGTCCTCGGTACGCGGCGGATAGTTTATCATCACTCCAAGCTTGATGATGATGGCATCCGTGCGCCTGTTCGAGTGGTATATCTTCGCCACAAGGTCGGGGTGGCCTCTAAGGCTGTACACTGCGCCTTCGCCGCCGCTCCCCAGCACATCCGACTGCGACAGCGTGATACGGTTGGTCGCGCTGCTCCAGACGGATATGTCGCCTTGATTAACCATCCTTGTTGTCTTCTCGGCGCGCCACCCTCATCTCAGAAGTGCAAGCAGTAGCGTAAGGTCGTCGTCTGCGCGCGCCGTTACTCTCGGTGAGGACAGGAAAGCCGCGAGATTGTCCCCGGCGGCCTCTTCGTCATCCTGATTTTCAGCCCAGCGAAAGAGCGGATCGAAGAAGGGGGCGTGCGGCGCATTGTGGGATGCCGCATTCAGCGCGATGGACTGTATGCCGTCGGTGAACATCGCCAGACGGCTGATGCCGCCGCGCCGCGTTCTCACATCAAGGGAGTTTTGCCAACCGGACGATGTGATGAAGTTGGTGGTGTTGGCGTACTCGCCGCGCTGCGGAGCGCTGAACAGGACATAGCCGCCGTCCTCATCGTCCTGTGGCATGCGCTTGTCCGCCGTTACCATCGCACCGTCGCCTATCTGCGCCGCGCCGGTGATTTCGGGCGCGCATATTGCGACTATAAGAGTCGTGGCGAATTCCCTGAGAGATTTCCTCTGCCGATGGGCTTCAGCTTCCAGCGCCTTCCGCGCGAAGTGGACAGCTTCCTTGAGTATCTCTTCGAGCACCCCTTCATAGTACGGTTGCACATGGAGGCGCATGAGTCTGACAGCCCTTTGGGTTGCGGCGCAAGCGGCGATGCGCGAGCCATCGGCAGAAAGCTCGGCAGACCCCGCGCCGTCGGCTATGGCGGCTACGAGCATCCCCTCAGGTGCGTTCTCCCCCACGCTTGAACTGTCCTGGCAGTGCTGTCCGGTCCTGAAGTGGCTTGTGCCTTGCACGGATGCTCGCACCACGCGCCAGTGTTTCGCTTCCCGCTCTCCGCTTGCTGGAGCGTGGCTCGCGGCGCCCATTATATGACCGCCCAATCCTTCAGTCCGTCCGCGTCCAGTGCTATCTCTTCGTCCGTCTGTGAGGCTGAGACGCGAGACATGGATTGTGAAAGCCAGACGAACATGCCGCTGAACTCCATTCCCTTGAGCATCAGAGGGCGGCGCGGACTGATCTCCGTGAGCAAGTCCATGTCCGCACCCTCGACGCCAACGGAGAATGCGGCGACTCGCTTTTCGCTCTCGGCTTGCTTCAGTCTGGCGGATGCGGCTTTGACCACTTCCAGCGTTTCGGTGGGCGCACCGTCCGTCAGCAAGAACAACCACGGGCGATAGTAGTCAATGCCGTTATCCCTGTACATCTGCTTGCGCTCTTCTATTCTGTCGAGGGCAAGGTTTATACCCGCGCTCATCTCGGTAGTGCCATTTGCCACCAGCGTGGGAGGGTTGAACTGGTCCGCCGTTACGAAGTTCTGCGGCATTTCCGCGCCGCTGCCGAAAGTAATTATGGCGACCTCCGTCCGCAGGGAGGCGAGCTGGTCTGCCTTCAGTTCACGCGCGAATGTGGCGATTCCGTCGTTCAGTTGGTCCATTTTCTCTCCATACATGGAAGAGGAAACATCGACCAGGAGTACGCAGGGGCATCTGGGTTCGGGGTTTTCGGCGAACTGTATTTCGTCAGGTATGAGTTCGGTGGTCATCTATTTCCTCCTTGCTTGCGCCATGCTATCTATCTGCGCCGAGTCTGTCAGATCGCCGCCCAGTCATGCAGGCCTTCGACGTCCAGCGTTATCTCGTCGTCAGAACGTGAGCGAGAGACGCGGGACATGGATTGGGACAGCCAGACGAACATGCTGCTGAAATCCAGCCCTTTCAGCATCAATGGACGGCGTGGGCTTATCCGGGCGAGCATATCCATATTCGCGCCCTCGACTCCCACGGAAAAAGCCGCAACCCTCTTTTGGCTGTCGGCCTCCTTCAGCCTCCTGGACATGTCGTTCACGACTTCCTGATGTTCGGTAGGCTCGCCGTCGGTTATCAGAAACAGCCAGGGGCGAAAGTAGTCGATGCCGTTGTCCCTGTACATCTGCTTGCGTTTTTCTATCACGTCCAACGCGAGGTCGATGCCTTCACTCGTCTTCGTGCCGCCAAGCAACCTAAACGGCGCCTTATAGCAGTACAGGCCGTCCTCCGTTATGTAACTCGGTGGGTGCGTCTCCTCCAGTCCGTCGCCGATGTACAGGGGTTCAGAGTAGAACTGATCCTCCTCTATCACGACGCCTTCGTCCGCATTCAGGCGCTGAGGATAGAACTGGTCCGCGGTTACGAAGTCCTGCGCCATTTCCGCGACGCCCTTGAAGGTAACGATGGCGACTTCGGTGCGCAGCGAAGCGAGTAGGTCTGTTTTGAGTTCCCGGGCGAATTTGGCGATGCCGTCGTTGAGTCGCTCTATCTTGTCACCTTCCATAGACGAGGATACATCGACCACGAGTACGCACGGACATCTGGGCTCTGGGTTTTCGGCGAACTGTACTTGGTCGGGTATGAGTTCGGTGACCATGCATTCCTCCCCTTCTCATACAGTGTGCAGGATATCATCCACTTGCAGGGTAAACTTACAGCCTCGCCAGATACAGAATTGTTCTCAACTTGGCTAGCTCTAGTTTTTCGGATTATGGGGGAGGGGCGGCGACTTACAACAGAAACTTTCGGACCAACTGCCAGATGTTGAAAGCTATGGCTACAGCCGCTACCAGGAGAACAGTGCCTATGAAGAATTCGCGGGCTATGAAAACGGTATCCATGATCGTTTCCAGCAGCAGGAATAGGGCAAGAAAGCCAAGCCCGACGAGTAGCCCCCGGCGAAAGTTGTCCCTCGAGCTCTTCTCAACCTGGTTCTCCAGGTGAGCGTAGAACTCGCTTGCGGGCAGGTCGACGTACTGGCCGCATGAGCATTGCGCCTGCCCTGGCTGTAATCTGGACCCGCATCTGACGCAATTTATAGTCAATTGACTCCTCACTACTGCATTCTTGGGCATTATACGCCAAGGTCACCAGGCGGCGGTGACGGATTAATGACACTCTCCCACTCACAACTACGAACGGTTATTTTCTTTGAAGAACCTCCAATGTTTATCTCCAATTCAATAAAGTCAAGGCACCATCGCCAGACTCCCTGTCGGGTCCGGCACAAGCTCCAGGTAGATGAGCGTCGTCTGGATTGACGAGTGCCCCAGCCAGCGCGACAAATAGTTGATCGGGATACCGTTCATAAGAAGGTGCCGCGCATAGCTGTGACGCAGAGTGTGCGTCCCAACCCGCTTACCCGGCGCAATCGCGCCCAGCTCCTCAGCACGTTTCACCGCGGCCTGTACCCAGCGCCAGGCAGTCGCAGGATGCGCCTCGACGATTCTGCACTGGCTGATGTCCCTGTAAGCCAGCGCACTTCCCAGTGCCCCGTGCAGCTCAGGATGCACAGGCACCAGCCGCGTCTTGCCTCCCTTGCCTGAACGCACACGAACCGTCGGGTTGGGTGTGTCGAGGGACAGGTCCCGCACTTCGAGATCGAGCGCCTCTGACACACGGAGACCGGCCCGCCACTGCTCCAGCATCAGGAGCTTCGCCTTCGGGTTTGGCGCTGCCCTGATGATGGCGTTCACCTCGTCGGGTTCGAGGTACTCCGGTATGCGCTTTTCGCGCTTGGGGGATGCGCCGTCCTGTGTTTTCGGATAACGTCCGCGGGGCTTGCGCCGGCGAGAGATTGCTTGGGTTGTCATCCGGTTCCTACCATTCATTCATACTTTCATTAGTCAGCAATCATGCAGACTCCACGTCCGTAAGCGCGAAATCCTCACCCTTGTACAAGAGTGGCTCTCCGGTGACTTCAGTAAGAGCGTAAGCGAAACAGTCACCGAAGTTCAGGGCCGCAGGGTGCTTGCCCTTGCCGAACCTGCGCCAAGCCAGACGAGCAGCCTGCGCATGCTCAACGGAGACCGGCACCAGCTCTATCGCTGCTCTTTCAATGAAGAGGTCAAGTTCGTGCCCACCGGCCATCCCTGTGCGTCCTTCGACGACAAGCGTCGCTTCCAGAAAGTTCGCCGTCGACATCCGGCAGAGAGGCGATTCGGCAATCGCCCTCGTGAAGTGCCCAGCATCTGGCTCGTTGAACAACACCGCAAGGATTGCTGATGTGTCGACGATCACCTGGGAAGCCCATCCTCGCCATAGAGGTAGTCACCGTGCTCTACTGACGAGGGTCCGTCACGGAGCAAACGGGCGCAGCGTCGAGCTATCGCCTGCAGCTCCTGCACGCGCGATTCGACACTTCGCGCGTGTCTCTCCCGTTCTAGGCGTTCTTTGAGAGCGACGGTGATAGCGCCGGTCATGCTCTCACCGGTGAGAGCCGCAAGTTCCCTGGCGAGTTGATGTGTCTCTTCGTTCTTGATGTTAAGGCTCACGAGACTTCCTTAAGGGTAGATGCGCTAAAGGCATATCTACCGTACCATCGGCGCGTGAGTCCTCGCAACGTGGAACCAGTGTCAGCCACCGTGCAAGCCTTTCACCGATGCATTATTGCAAAACCTATGTAGGTTGTCCAACTTAAGGAGGTGGCTCAGCTATGGAGCGGTGGGCGGAATGCAAGCTTTTATGGTATTTCCTTGCATCAGGTTTGAGGAGGGAATTGGCAGGAAAGACAACGCCGTGGAGGCTGTGCGGTTATTCGCCGCGCAGTCGCCTCAGTTCAGCTTCTAACTCGGCCACGCGAGCTTCGGCAGTTCCGGCTCGGCTTTCAGCAGCCAGGCGACCGGCACGCTCTTCTTCTCGCCTCAGAAGCCAGCACTCCTTAGCAGGGTCCCAGAAGCGCAAGTCTCCGTCCGTCCACCACAAGTCCAGGCTCAGAGCATCACTGTGCGCCCACACCCGACCATCATCCTCAAGGCGCATCTCCAGCCGGCGGTACTCTCCGTCCACCAGGCGCTCACCTACCAGAGGCTCGCCGTAGAATTCGTCACCTGTAGCGTCAAACCGCCAGTACTCCCCAACGCCAAGCTCGGCGTACAACTCGCGCTTTCTATCCAAATCAGTCGCAGCAGTGCTCGGAGAACCTATCTCCAGGATGAAGTCAGGTGCCTTGCCAACCTCCCACAGCAGATAAGTGTTGTTCCCTTCAAGCGACAGCGAATGGAGAGCAGCGTTCGTCAGACCGAAAACCACGTAGCAGTCAGGCGAGAACGAGCGGCGGGGGTTGCCCTCGACGTAGTAGATGAAGGTGTCGCCGTTCACGTTGACGCCTGGGACTTCCCTGAAGTGGTCATCAAGGTCGCGCACTATCCTGCGGTAGATCGGCGCTTGGTACTCTCCGTCAGGCAATGGCATTCCGTCCGTTTCAGGATAGACTGTGGCGGGAGCGGACCTGATAGTCATGAACTTCTCCTTGCTCAGCTCGATTCTACCACAGACGAAATGTGCGAATTGCCCGAGCCTTTCTTGCATCGCTCGATGCGCCTCTGGATATCGGTCACCTTACGATACTCCACCTGTCTGCAATCAACGAAAGAACCATCAGAGAGCGCGATGCGAGAGCGCACACCCATATCTAGACCGACGGATCGACCCACCTTCGGAAGTGCTTCCCGATAAAAATTCGTTGATGAATGTTGCACATCAATGAGTTTCCGAGAGCAGTCACTTACGCGACCGCCCTCACATTTCCGCTGAGGCGTGAGTTGTCCACGCTCGCGGCGCACGCAGAGAGCCAGGCTCTCAGCGCGGGGGTATCTCCCAGCGCACGCAGGTATATCCCGCGCGCTCCATTGTAGTCACGGTCCATCCGCTCGCCATCTCGCCCCACGATAACAGACGCGCCACCGACGTCTGCCAGCACCTCGCCGGTCCACGAGACGGTCTTAGTGGTGTACGCCTCGTTGACGCTCAGGACGGTAACACCGAACTCCGCTGCCTTGTGCCGCAGGAACATCCCGAAGCGATAATGCGCCAGACTCAGCAGGTTGCGGACGGTCTTGCTCCTTATCCTGCGCCTGCCCCGCTCCACCATCTCTGATGTCTCGAAGGTCGGCAGCAGTATCACATCGAACTTGCCCACCAGGAACCATGCCGCCTGCCTGTGAAGTTCGGCGATCAGGTTCTCTATCCTGATACGCATCCTGCCGGCTGCACGTCGCATGTTCCAGCGCTTTCTGGCCGGAGACTTTGCCGAACGGCTCAGCAGGTCGTCCAACCTCTCGCACAGACGCTGTATCCTGAAGAATGCACCCTCGCCTATCTTGCCCACCGAGTCCGCGCAGTACCAGCTCAGAAACGACCGCACCCCTGGATCGAGCGCCACCACCCGCGCTTGGTTCTCGCGCTGAGGCGGCAGCTTCTCGTCATAGGGAACGGCCAGGTGGTACTGTCCGTACTTCAAGGTCAGGCGGCAAATGTTTCTGTTGACGGGTACGAGCAAGCTCTCGGCCATCTTGATGTCGCCAAGCTTCGTCCGGTAGATGCCTTTGTCCTCGCCTCCAACACTGGCCCTGTCTTGCAGATACGGGCTTGGTTAGCCCACGCAACCGTTCGGGCTCTATCGTGGATGTGTGCGGCGACCCTCGCTGCTACGCGGTCTTCTAGGACCCAGACCGTATCGATCTACCGCACTCACAACCATCTCGTTTGCAGCATTATCCCATAGAGTGAGAGATACAAGACTGTGATGGTGGGCTTTGCGTTCCCGATGTAGGAATCGACGTCATATCTTCGCTGGTTGCCTTCGGTCCTGATGTAGTCGATGCGTCCCTCGCGTGCCCAGGCTCGCAGTGTCTGCGGGTGAACGCCGAATATGCGGCTGGCTTCCCTGGAAGGAACGTACCTCATGAATATATTACACGGTAATACCCATCATTCATCACTTATTAGGGGCGCAGCAAGTAGCCGTTGCCGTGCCTGTGGCGTGGAACTGGAAGCGGACTGAAATGCCTCGGTCAACATCCTGAAACGAGCTATGGCGGGTGGGAATCATCCGGCTGCGGCACTTGATGCCGCGCAAATATGTATCTGATTACGCTTGTCTAATTAGGTATATCATTACCTTTTTAAAAAATACGCCTGGACGCCATCCACGTCAGTTCGGAGACGCTTTATATAGCATTGTCCCCGCCACCGACGCAGTTTTCCGGGCGGACATCGGACTGCTCCGATGTTAGTTGTTTCGTACTGGCCCGCCCTGCGATGACTGACTCGCCCGCAGAGGAGGCCGGCTCGGCCAGCCCCCTCGCCAGTATGTTCTTCGCGGCATTGACGCTCCTGTTCAGAACGTTACCGCAGTCAGGACACCTGAAATGCGCCCTGTTTCTCTCCTGCAGCGACACATCGAACTGAGCCACTCCACACCTGCTGCACGTCACAGACGTGTAAGCAGGATCGATCCGCACCACTTCCATACCAGCCCCTTCCGCCTTGTATGTCAGCAGCTGCGCGAATTCGCCCCAGGTTTGCTCAAGGATCGCTCGATTGATGTTGGCTTTGGTTCTTACGGTCTGGCCGGAATATCCCGGCATGCCGCGAGGACTCCAGACTATCTCCTGGAGCGACAGATCCTCAATCGCGAAGAAGTCATACTTCTTTACGAGCTCCGCCGTCATCCTGTGAAGCTCGTTTCGGTTTCGCACCTGCTCGCGATGATGGTGCTTTCCCAGCTGTGCGACAGTCTTGTCCCTGGACCGAGACCCCAACTTCTGCCGAGCCATCTTGCGCTGCAACCTGCGGTTAACACTGTTGTCCACACGCCTGCGCTCGATGGTGCTGCCGTCCGACAGTCCCCAGCGCACTCCGCCGCGGCCGGCCTTTATGCCGATCGGGTTCTTCGCACGCTCAACCGGGGACTTCACCTCAAGATGATCGAAGACGAAGTACAGATACACCCCATTCGGCTTGCGGCTGATACGGATTTGAAGCGGCTGAATGCCTGACGGCACACGTCTGTCCTTAAAGCGCAGCTTGGGCAGACCCTTGATGCGCACGAAGCCCTTTCCCGTGTCTCCGTTGACGCGCACGCAGCGCGCAGCTCCGGAATACATCTCCAGTGTCTTCCAGCGACCGACGGACTTGAAGCGCGGGTAGCCCGGCGCTTCGCCCGTCTGCACCCGGCGATGGAACGAATCAAATGCCCTGTCGAGCCTTCTGAGGGTACCTATCAGCACCCGCCTGTCGAGCGCACCCTCGATGCCCGGGAAGTCCTTGCGGATCTCGGTGAGCTCCCTGCTCTGCTCCGCAAACGGGATGCGCTTTTGGTGTCGCCGCCAAGCCGTCGTTCGCTCCTCGAGCGCCGCGTTGTAGAGGAGGCACTGCTGCGCCAGGACCTCATCAAACTGGATGTGCCCTGCCCTGCTCAGGTACGCGCGGGTGCGATAGGTACGGATTAGCTTTGGGCGCTCTGTCGTGGCGGCATCGTCTGGTGTGTTGGTGGTCGTCATAGTCTGTCTCCCACCTGTCATTATAAAAGATGACGTCTGGTCAACGGCAATTATGCCCAACTCTGCCTGCCAGCGCCATCTTTGACAGATGATTGCATTAACGCCATCATAAGCCCATGGACAAAACCGTCGCCGATATGCGCCGAAATCCTCGGAATGTCCGTTTCGATGATCTCAGGAGAGTCTGCAACCACTACTTCGGGGACCCGAGATAGAGAGGCAGCCACCTCTTTTATAGGATGCCCTGGGCAGGGCAGGCCGTTGGTGAATATCCAGCCCGTCCGGGGCATGGCCAAACCTTATCAGGTCCGTCAGGCGCTCAAGGCAATCGACAGACTGGAGGAAATGTATGGCTGAACTGATTGATCGCTACACCTACCGGGTATTTTGGTCAGATGAGGACGATGAATACGTCGCGCTGTGCGCCGAATTCGGCCTACTCAGTCACTTGGACGATACGCCGGAAAAGGCTCTGACAGGGATTCGAAATGTGGTGGCCCACGCCGTACAACTCAATCGGGAAGAGGACATCCCAGTCCCGGAGCCCTTGTCCACGCGTCGATACAGTGGAACGATTACTCTGCGCATTCCCCCGGAGACCCACCGCGCCTTGGCAATGGACGCCATCGAGGCAGGTGTCAGCATGAACCGGTTAATCACCGAACGCCTGACACTGCGACCATAGTTTATCAGCGCTGCGCATAATTCGTTTCACCCAATCCTAACTTAAGGGGTGCGGTCGTTCCTGACGTGGTACTGCGCCGACTCCGTGGGTAAGGGCGAGGGAGCGTTCTTCAGGATACAGTGGCCGCGAGAGGCTCGACAACCTGCTGAGCCTGGCGCACTACCGCTTTGGGATGTTCCTCCGGCACAAGGCACACGAGACGGGAAAACATCACAACGTCAACAGGATTTGTCTGCCGACCTTCGCTATCATTTCGTCCGCTCCTGTCTTTGCGCTCGTCAAAGCCGCATAGGGCACTGAGGCCTCAAGTCCGGGGATTGGCTCCTTTCGCACTCTCACTGTGCGCACCAACTCTTCTGCTCCGAAGCGCCAGTTAACAGATACGTCAACGCGCGCCCCCTCGCGGCCCATGAAGTCAACTCGGTATTCTAAGTTCAGTCGTCTGTCCGCATCATTGAGAGCGAAGCCTCGTGATATTATGTGTCGCTTCTTGATATCTTGCCAGTTCTTTGGATCAAGCAAATGAGAAGCGGACGCTGCAATCCCCTCCTCGCTGTATGTCGTCGGGTTTATGAACAGGATATTCGAGTGTTCTTCAAGGACAACGAAAGGCCCGTTCGGCTGCGCCAAGCCTCTGGGCAATTCGCGCAAAATCGGCAGTATCTGGGAGCGATACGCAGCGTCCAGATTTTCTATGTCACTCAGTTTCTCATCAATGCCCGTATCGACCCACACGAACGACTTGGCTTCCTGAACGAAGTCGAGGCGCTCAAGGACGCTACTGAAATCTCTCAGCGGCACTATCTCGCAGTCGCTGCGGGATTGCCGGTCAGAGCCGCCGTAAACCAACACCTTCGATGAGACACGCGGCAATAGGTCCGACACTTTAAGCAGGGATTTTAGGTGGTCGGACGAAACGGTGTATCCTGCCTTCGCCTCGATTGCCGTCAGTCCGTCTCCGGTGCCGTAGAGAATGTCGCATTCGAGTCCATTCGAGTCCCTGAAAAACGACAAGTCGGGCGTCAACCCTCGGTTGTAGCGATACTTCATGGCTTCCGCCACCACGGCGTTCTCGAATAGGTTGCCGCGCAATGGATGGGTGGCTACCTGTTGGCTATGTTCTATCCCGATGAGATAGCTGACCAACCCGACGTCGTAGAAATACATCTTGGGCGATTTAACTAGGCGTTTTCGTAAATTGGCGTGAAAGGGCTCTAATTGAAACAACACGTAACTGGCTTCCAGTACTGACAGCCACTGATTGACCGTCTGGCGAGACAGACCTGCGTCTCGCCCAAGGTTACTGATATTGACTACTTGCCCGATGCGTCCGGCGCACAGACGAACGAAACGACGGAATGAGGAAAGGTCTCGTATTCCACCCAGTCTCTGAACGTCCCTCTCGACATAGGTGTTGAAATAGCTCTCAAGGGCCTGGCGCGGGTTAAGACCTTGATCAACAATGCGTGGATAGAAGCCTGAGAACAGCACGTCGTCTACATTTTCGCTTGCTCCCGCTCGCTCGCGCTCGGACGTGGAAAAGGGAAGCAATCGCAGCAGCGCCGTTCGGCCCGCCAGGGACTGGCTAACAGCCTTCGAGAGGGGAAACTGCTCGCTGCCCGTCAGTACGAACTGACCGTTAACATTCCGTTCGTCCGTCAATACTTGGATGTACGATAGCAATTCGGGCACATGCTGTATCTCGTCGATAACAGCGCCCCAAGTGAATTGAGCGAGAAACCCTCGCGGGTCGGACTGAGCGAACTCTCTGTTATCCAGTGCTTCAAGATTGACGTAATCCAAGTCGGGGAAGACCGAGCGACATAGTGTGGTCTTTCCCGACTGTCGCGGCCCCGTAACAGTGACGATGGGATACTGTCGGAATAAGGATTCGAGTTGAGGAGCTATCTCCCTTGTGATCATAAAATGAGTATAGCGCCAAAATATGTAAATTGTAAATGATGCTTATCAATCTACATATTTTATTTTAGAACTGAGGGCGACATCATCCAGATGGAGGTGCCCTGCCCTGTGCAGGTACGCGCGGGTGCGGTAGGTGCGGATTAGTTTCGGACGCTCTGCTACGGCGGTAGCGTCTGTCGCGTCAGCGGTCGTCATAGTTTGTCTCCCACATTTCATTGTAGAAGATACTTATGAAAGCTCTCTGTTAGGATTCACGACCTCCAAATAGGTGTCCTAAAACAGGCGCAGCATCGCGGTTCACACGGAACAACCATTGCACTAGTATCAAGATGGTAGAAACTAAATGATAACGATATTGTATAATAGACGCACAGATCATATGTGCCATTAGGCAAGTAAACTGCAAACTTAGCATGTACCCACAGACTCTCAGAAAGTGAAGCATGTGGAGACGGACTCAATTTCAAACGTAAAGGACTTCTCTCCATACTGGAGCGAGTACACGCAGGAGATAAGCTCCGCGTTGTGGTCGCCTACCGAGACCGTCTTGCGCGCTTTGGAACCGAACTCATCGAGACCTTGCTCGAACGCAACGGCGGCGAACTCGTGGTTCTCAATCAGCGGGAGTTCAGCCCCGAGGAAGAGATCACGACCGACTTCATCGCCATCCTCACTGTCTTTGGTGCCAGGATCAACGGACTGCGGCGATACCGTAAGGAAATCAAGGAAGATACGACTCTACCCGGACGCGATACAGAGGGCTGAGCTGCGCCGCTGGTTCGGCGCTGCCCGTTATGCCTACAACCAGACCGTGGAGCTGCTGACATCAGAGGATGCACCACCTGCCGTCAAGACCAGGATTCGGGACTTAATTCTGCCAATACTTCCGTCCTGGCACAGGAGTGCGCCCCGTGAGGTTCTGGTGGGCGCCATCTTCGATGCCTGCCGTGCGGTGAGTGCAGCGAAGAAGCGCAATGTGCAGCTCGCACGGGACAAGTCCAAAGGTCATCGTAAGGAAGAGGCCTTCGCCCGTGTACGCTTCCGCTCGCGTAAGAACCCACGTCAGACCTTCACGGTGCAGGCAAACTGCGTCTCGGGCAAGGGCATCTACCGCACGAAGCTCGGCGGTATGCAGATGGCGGAGGAACTGCCCGTACCCGTCAACAGAAACATCTGCCGCCTGACGCTTCGATATGGCCAGTATCACCTGGCCGTGCCCTATGACGAGAAGCTGCCGCCCCAGCGCGAGAACCAAGCGCGGGTGGTGGCGCTCGATCCAGGGGTGCGGTCGTTTCTGGCGTGGTACTGCGCCGAATCGGTGGGCAAGATAGGCGAGGGCGCGTTCTTCAGGATACAGCGTCTGTGCGAGAGGTTGGACGACCTGCTGAGCCGTGCGGCAAAGTCTCCATCGAGGAAGCGCAGGAACATGCGCCGAGCTGCCGGCAAGATGCGCATCAGGATAGAGAACCTTATACAGGAGCTTCACAGGAAGGCGGCACGCTTCCTGGTGGGCAACTTCGATGTGATACTGCTGCCGACCTTCGAGACATCAGAGATGGTGGAGCGGGGCAGGCGCAGGATAAGGAGCAAGACCGTCCGCAACCTGCTGAGTCTGGCACACTATCGCTTCGGGATGTTCCTGCGGCACAAGGCAGCGGAGTTCGGCGTTACCATCCTGAGCGTCAACGAGGCGTACACGACAAAGACCGTCTCCTGGACTGGAGAGTTGCTTGAGGACGTGGGCGGCGCATCTATTATCGTGGGGCGGGATGGCGAGCGGATGGACCGTGACTACAATGGAGCGCGTGGGATATACCTGCGTGCGCTGGGATATACCCCCGCGCTGAGGACTTGGTTCTCTGCGTGCGCCGCGAGCGTGACAGGTTCACGTCTCAGCGGAAATGTGAGGGCAGTCGCGTAAGTGACTGCCCTCGGAAACTCATTGATGTGCAACATTCATCAACGAATTTTTATCGGTCTTCCACTGCCTCAAGGCGGAGTCTCAGCCCCAAGGCACGGGTGACCTTTAGAAGTGTCGCGAGGGTGGGGTTGCCGTCTTCTGACAGCGCCTCGTATAGATTGCCCCGGTTTAACCCGGTGTCGCGGGCGAGGGCGCTCATGTTCTGCGTCCTAGCGACGTGCTTGAGGGCGGCACGAATCACGGTGCCGTCCCCGGGGTCCTCAAACGCGGCTGCACTGAGAAGCCCTCGGGCGTCCTCCTCGGTCTTTATGTAGTCCGCTGCGTCGAACTCTCGGTACTCGTCGGACATTAGCTCCTCCATTCCCTAGCCATTCTCTTAGCTCGCTCGATGTCTCGCTGCTGGCTGTCTTTGTCGCAGCCGCATAGCAGGACGATCAACTCAGCGCCTCACGTGATGAAGTAAATACGGTAGCCAGGTCCGTACTGAATCCTCATCTCGGACACACCGCTTCCAACAGGCCTCACATCTCCGAGGTGTCCACCTTCGACCGCCAGCAGCCTGGCGACGATGCGGCTCACCGCCTGGCGGTCCCGCAATCTGCCCAGCCACCGGTCGAAAGTCGCGCTTCGCAGGATCGTATGCATGATCTTATTGTACGATGTATCGTACAATAAATGAAGGAAACCTGAGGGCGGTGAGGGCATGGGAGACGCTTGCCTCTGCTCATGCCATCCCTTAGCACTACAGGAATCGAGGGGTCGTCGGCCTGGTCGAAAAACCCACCACATCTGCCTGAATCTCGTCAGCGGAAGACCTGGCTGAAATGCCGCAACGGTCGGGTCCATCGACTGTCGCTACCATTACTCAACCGAGATTGTGCCTCATATAAACCGGCCCGCACTTTCTGTGCAAATCCCTTGCCAGTCGACAATTTCAGATTTCTGACAAGGCTATCTGCTTTAATTTATTGCTTAGACATTGGATAATATATTGCAGAGAATCGATTCAAGGTTCGATTTCATAAGGTGGTGAGCGATGGTCGCGAGCAAAATTCTAATGGTGGATGATGAGCCGGACTTCAAGCCGCTGATCCTGAACAGGATGCGAAGAGACATTCGTGCCGGGAGATATGAATTCGTCTTCGCTGAAGATGGAGTCGAAGCCGTAAATATCCTGTCCAATGACAGAGAAATTGACATCATCGTCACGGACATCAACATGCCCCGCATGGACGGCTTGACGCTTCTGGGCGAAATCAGCGAGATCAATCCCGATACCGTGTCCGTTGTCGTGTCGGCATACGTGGACATGCCGAAGATACGCACGGCGATAAACAGAGGAGCGTTTGATTTCGTCACAAAGCCCATAAACTTCCAGGACTTCAGGGTGACGATTTCGAGGACGCTATCGCATCTTGAGGAGTGGCGAGTCGCGCAGTCCGCAGACGAGCGATTACCGGAGATCGAGAAAGGGCTGGACGTTGCAAGCCGGATACAGAAGTCGATTCTGCCCGCCGCGTTCCCAGACTCACGGGATTACCAGCTCTATGCTCGTATGGAACAGGCCCGGGATGTGGGAGGAGACTTCTATGACGTGATGAGCCTCGGGGACGGCAAAATTGGCATGGTAATAGCCGATGTTTCGCCCAGAGGGATAGATGCCGCTCTCTTTATGATGTCAGTCAGGACAATGCTCAAGGGAGCTGCGGTCAGCTACGAAAACCCGGGCGACGTTCTCACCGAAGTCAACTCACTTATATGCAAAGAAAATAATGCCAATATGTACGCGAAGGTCCTTTACGCTGTTTACGACCCTTCTTACGGCTCGCTGACATACGGCAACGGCGGAAGTGAGCCCCCGCTCCTGGTTCACAGAGATGGCATCCTTGAGAGGCTTCCCGCGACCGGCGGGTTGGCTCTGGGGAGTACACGGTCCGATACGTTCGATGAAACCACGATACTGCTGGCACCCGGCGATGCTGTCATATGCTGCACGGACGGGGCGACTGATTCCGAAGACGCTGCAGGGGAGCAGTTCGGGCAAGACAGGCTGGCAAGTATATTTGAGGAACAGATACCATTTGGCGCAGAAGAAGCTGTCGCTATGGTGTATTCGGGCATCGCCGACTTTGTATGCGGAACACCGCAGGCGGACGATATTACTTGCCTCGCGTTGTACAGGACATAAACGTGACCAATTCGCGTCTCAGCGGAATTGTGCGAGCAGTCGCGTAAGTGGCTGCTCTCGGAAACTCTTTGATGTGCAACATTCATCAAGGAAGTTTTATCGGCTAATCGCCGCGCAGACGCCTCAGTTCCTCTTCCAGCTCGACCACGCGAGCCTCGACAGTTTCGCGAGCTGCCGTTTCCTCTTGAGCACGAGCTTCAGCCGCCATACGACTTGTTCGCTCTTCTTCCGCTTGAACCTCGGCAGTCGCCGCGCGACTCACATCTTCCTCGTGGGACCGAAGATATCTCTCCTCAACAGGGTCGAAGAACCGCAGTATCCCCTCCTCCCAGCACACGTACAGCCCCAGCGTCTATCTGTGTCCTCGAAGATGACCGTCCTCAATCATCTCTACCGTCACCGCAACTCCTGACAACCACCCGTCCGGCCCCTTTGCAACTCCAGCCTTCGTGAAACTGAGAATGAATTCGCCGGCAGCAGCACCTGCGTAGGTCGTGGCTTCTACGATGTAATCGCCAGCTTCCAGATCGATCCTGATGCCTGAATTTCTGGAAGTCAGATCGAAAATCCCTTCATCGTCGTCATCGTCCTGGGCTATAACTTCACCAGTATGGCTGAGCAATATCAGGTACGGGTCGGTACGTGATTCAAGGGTCAGATCGATCTTAGAAGGTTTTTCTAGGGTGAAGGTGTAGTAGCGGGCGTAGTGCAGCCCGTTTTCGATTCTGTTCAGAGACAGGCATTCGTTTGTCCAGATTCCAGTGGATGCTCCGCCGTAAAGTGAATCCATGCAATGTGCGGGAATCGCTGTATAGATGTCAGATGGGACTGTGCCGCAAATGTCACCCTGAACGTTGTCCACCGACTGCAGCCACTCTTGGAATGCGGCGTCTGCGGGGGCACAGAGGCCGGCGTTGTTGTGGAATGTTATCTCGTTCAAGTGCTCCAACTGTGTCAGAGTTTGGGGAAGCGCCCCTGTAAGCCGGTTGTCGTTGAGACGCAGCTCATATAGAAAGTCAAGGTTGCCCAGCTCCACAGGTATTTCGCCCATGAGCTGGTTGCCATTCAGGAAGAGACCTCTCAGTCCAGTCATGTTGCCGAGCGATGCAGGAATCTGGCCGGTCAGTTGATTGTTTCCGACATCCAGAAGGATGAGGTCGTCGAACTCACCTACGAGGGCCAGCAGCCGGTCGCCTGTAAGCAGGTTGTCGTTGAGTGCCAGAACCCTCAAGCGGGAGAGATTGCTGAGATGCGGCATCAGTTCTTCGGTTGTAAGACGCGCGTCGTGCAGTCCCAAGCGTGTGAGATTGGGAAGCGCGACGGCGTGGGGAAGCACATCTGTACCGTCAATGCGCGGGTTGCCGCCGATGCTGAAGTGTATCAGCTGGGTCATCTCACTCAGGCGCGGCAGGAATGCCTCGGCTGTCAAATCGTTTTCCCACAGATGCAGTCTGAGCAGGGTCTCGATGTCTGCCAGTTCGGGCGGAATCTCGCCGGTCAGGTTATTGCCGCCGAGCGAAAGCCTCTTCAGGCTTGGGAGGTTTCCGAGCTCAGGGGGTATCGCGCCCGTCAGTCCGCTGTCGGTGAAGTTCATCCACCCCAGGTTCGGGAGATTGCCGAGTTCGGGCGGAATCTCGCCACCGAGCTGGTTCGTGTGAAGGTCTAACCAGATAAGTTTAGCCAGATTGCCCAGCTCGACCGGTATTCCGCCGGTCAATTGGTTGTGGTTGGGTTCCAGGTATTCCAGTTCAGTCAGATTGCCCAGCTCAGACGGAATGTGACCTGTTAATTGGTTGTCATTGAGCCTTAGCACTTCCAGGTTAATCAATTTGCCCAGATCTGCCGGTAATTCGCCGGTCAATTCGCTGTGGTCTAGGATCAGGTGTCTCAAGTCAGACAGATTCCCGAGTTCAGCCGGTATATCTCCCAAAAGGTCATTGCCGGAGAGCGTCAGGTAAGTAAGGTCTGGCAGGTTACCCAGTTCCGGAGGTACATGCCCGGACAGTTTGTTTGCATTAAGGTTCAATTCAACAACACGCCCGTCGCCGTCGGTGGTCACGCCGTGCCATTCGCCTAGTGGAACGCCTGTGAGCCAGTTCGTGTGATATCTCCAGTTGTCGCCACGTGTTGCATAGTACAGAATGATGAGCGTGTCTCTTTCGGCGTTAGGAGGTAGAGGCGCGCAGACGTCACCGCGGAAGTCTTCGAGGGATTGCGCCCACTCCTGGAAGGCGTCATAGTCCGGGGCGCAGAGTCCGGCGTTGTTGTCGAAGTAGAAATACTCCAGCATCGTCAGGTTCGTCAGACTGCGAGAGAGTTCTCCTGTGAGTTGATTGAGACTGATATTGACCCACTTCAGATGATCTAGGTTGCCGAACTCCAACGGCAATTCGCCTAGCAAACTGTTCGCTTCGAGATCCAATCTGGTAACTCGCCCGCTGGCGTCAGTTTCGACGCCGTGCCATTCGGATAGTGGCGCGTCAGTGAGCCAGTTGTCGCTGTCGTGCCAGCCGGGACCGTTCGCGGAGTGGTAGAGCGCGGTGAGCGCCGCCTGGTCGGTGAGGGTTGTCGGAGGCGGGGCTGGATCCCAGACATCTACTTCAACTTCGAGAAGAAATAGGCCTGTTGCTCCGGCGTCTCGAGTGGTCGCTTCTTGTATATTAGTAATTGTTCTCAATAGTGACTTCACAGATGTGGAGTGGGGTGCGGCAGACCGATCCGCCCTTGGTCGTTAGAGACCGTTGTCAAGCAAGGGTCGCCGCACCATCTCCAAGCAGAGCCCGAACGGTTGCCTGGGCCTAATCGAGCCCGCATCTTGCAAGGAAGGGCCTTCAATAGAGGAGAGGGTGAATATGAGACAGGAAGAGATTTATGTAGGAATTGACGTAGCCAAGGATCGGGTGGATGTAGCCATACGCCCGGGCGGCGACACGTGGAGTGCTGATTACGATGAGCGGGGCGTGAGTGAGCTTGTGTCCTGCCTGCGGACTGCCGAACCCACTGCGGTGCTGCTGGAGGCAACTGGCGGCCTCGAGGTGCCGTTAGTGTCAGCTCTAGCAGCGGCGGCATTGCCGGTAGTAGTGGTAAACCCCCGACAGGTGCGCGACTTCGCCAAGGCTACCGGCAAGCTCGCCAAGACTGATGCGCTGGATGCGCAGGTGCTTGCCCACTTCGCAGAGGCGGTACGTCCGCCCGTGCGCCCACTGCGGGATGAGGACGCCCAGGAGCTCAGCTCGCTGACGACGCGGCGCAGCCAGTTGATGACCATGCTGGTTGCGGAGAAGAATCGTCTGAGGCGAGCTTCTCACTCCGTGCATCCCAGTATCCGGTCCCACATCAGATGGCTAGAGCAGGAGCTGAGCGACTTGGACAATGACCTGCGAAAGACTCTGCGCAGCAGTCCTGTATGGCGTGAGAAAGATGACCTGCTGCGCTCGGTGCCCGGTGTGGGAGAGCAGGTCTCATTGTCGCTTTTGGCATACCTCCCTGAGTTGGGTACGCTGAACCGCAAGCGGATCGCCGCTCTGGTCGGCGTGGCGCCTTTCAACAGGGACAGCGGGTTACGTCGGAGCAAACGCAGTGTCTGGGGCGGCAGAACCCGGTTGCGAGCGGTTCTCTACATGGGTGCGCTTGTTGCCAGTCGACACAATCCGGTGCTACGAGCCTTTTACCAACGGCTACTGGCGGCAGGAAGCCTAAGAAGCTGGCTCTGACGGCTTGCATGCGAAAGCTGTTGACTATACTCAATGCGATGGTGAAGACGGGTCAGCACTGGACCCATCAGGTCAATTCAGCTTGACCTTCGAGACGGTTGC
>Ga0209754_1001447_pt1 | contig 23736 bp, 18 predicted proteins | sample MesohylBB_FD_187295 | JGI IMG/M metagenome (GOLD analysis project Ga0209754, IMG submission 187295) | Host-associated microbial community of the marine sponge Aplysina aerophoba from Gulf of Piran - sponge mesohyl, lysed by bead beating... | ecosystem: Host-associated > Porifera > Sponge >... | reverse complement strand
TACCGGCGACAACCGGATCATGAACTCTCCCGGCGCGAACAGCCGAGTGACCGCGGACGCGCTGGCTTCGGTGCCGGTGGAAGATGCAGGGCTACTCCTGATCCAGAACGAGACGCCGGCCGACGGCGTGCGCAGCGCAGTAAAGCGAGCCGCCGACGCCGGCGTGCCGGTGATCTGGAACCCGGCGCCCATCGACGAGCAGAACGACCCCGGTCTTGACCCGGAGCGGATCGCCTGGGTCACTCCGAACGAAATCGAGTGCGCGGTCCTGCTGGGCCGGGCCGGCGAACGGATCGATGCCGGAAGCGCCACTGACGCGGCGATGGACCTGCTCGCCATGGGCTACGGCGGTGCCGCTCTGACCCTCGGGCCGGCGGGCGTCCTGCTGGCGGAGCCGGGCTCGACGCCGACCCTGGTTCCCGCGCCCGAAGTGGAAGCCGTCGACACGACCGGTGCCGGCGACGCCTTCAACGGCGCCTTCGCCGCCGCCCTGCTCGCATCCGCCGGCAGCACAGCCAACAGCCGAAAGGCCGCCCTGTTCGGCGTCCGCTACGCCAGCGACTCCGTGACCCGGCACGGCACGCAGACCTCCTTCGCTCGCTGGTAGCGTCAACCGGTGGCCAACCGCTCCGCCGCCGAGCTCGCCCTGCTGGGCGGTACTCCAGTCCGCGGCAATCCGTGGCCGCAGTGGCCGGCGCGGGGGCCGGAAGAGGAGCGAGTCGTCATCGCGGCGCTCCGTGACGGCGACTGGGGCGGCTTTCCGCTACCGAACGAACGCGCAGCAACCTTCGCACGGGCGTTCGCCGAGCGCCACGATTCAGCCCACGCCCTGTGCGTCGCGAACGGTACGGTCTCCCTCGAGGTGGCCCTCCAGGCGATGGGCGTCGAACCGGGGGCCGAGGTCATCGTCCCCGCCTATACCTTCGAGGCGACGGCATCCGCCGCCCTGTTCGCCGGCTGCGTGCCCGTGTTCGCCGACATCGCTCCGGACACGTACTGCATCGACGCCGGCGCGGCGGAGGCCCTGGTCACGGAACGCACCCAGGCGATCGTGCCGGTCCACCTGGCGATGACAGTCGCCGACCTGGACTCGGTTGGTGCGCTGGCCGAAAAGCACGGACTCGTCGTGCTCGAGGACTGCGCCCACGCCCACGGCGCCCGCTGGCGAGGCCGCGGCGTCGGCTCCTGGGGTGACGCCGGTTCGTTCAGCTTCCAGAGCTCCAAGCTGATGACATCAGGCGAGGGCGGCATCGTGACGACATCGGACGACGCGATTCTCGACCGCCTCCACGCCCTGGTGAACTGCGGGCGCCAGCGCCCGGACGCCGCGGCGCCGGCCTCGGTCATCGGCCACAACTACCGGATGACCGACCTCCAGGCCGCGATCCTCGAGGTCCAGCTCAGGCGGCTCGACCGCCAGCACGAGATCCGTGCTGTCAACGCCCGGCGTCTCCGGGCCGCAATCGAGGACATCGACGGGCTTACGAACCTCCGGATCGACGACCGGGTGACGACCCAGGCCATCTACCAGTTCGTGTTCCGCTTCGATGGCGACGCCTTCGCCGGCCTCGACCGCGACACCTTCGTCGCTGCTCTCGAGGCCGAAGGCGTACCGGCCGACGGCCGCTTCTACGAGTCGCTGCCCGTGAGCGAACTGCTCCGTCCCGACCCGGCGCGGTTCCCGGCCTGGAGCGACGCCCTCGCCCGGCGCCCAGCACCGGAATGCCCGAACGCCGACCGCGCCGCGTACAACGAGTCCGTCTGGCTACCCCACCAGCTCCTGCTCGGCACCGCCGAAGACATCGACGACATTGTGGAGGCAGTGCTCAAGGTTCAGCGGGGCGCCGCGGGGCTAGCCGGGCTCAAGAGCGCCGAGGTCGAACGGCTCCGGCTGGCCCGGTCGGCGCGCCAACGCTAGAAGCGCACCGCCCACTCGCTCAGGCCAGCTTCGATCACCCGCTCAAGCCACTCGCGGAACCGCTCCTTGCGCTTCGCGTCGACGGTGCGGTCACGCTGGAAGCCGCCTGTGCCCGCGAACCCAAAGTTGAACGGCTTCTCCGAGATCACGTCGGTCCACCAGCCCTCGGACTCGTCGCCACTCTCCTCGTTGCCCCTAAGGAACGCCGTAGCCGCATGGAGGTTGGCGGCCCGGCCAACGGCGTGGAAAGAAACGACCAATCTTGCATAACCCGCGCTGTGTCCGGGGCGTCTGAGATGCAATGCCGCCCACCGCCGCGGTTGGTCAAGCTGCGCGAAGTACCCGTGCTTCTTCGCCGTCTCGACGATCTGCTGATACCACCGCGTCTCCTGCCCCGCGTCACCCAAAACTCTCGCCTCAACTTCTGTGCCCGCCTCCTCAAAGGCCTGCCGAAGCTCTCCCGAGACTTCAGCCAACCGAGTAGCAGCGACGCTCACCAACGCGTCCATGACCTCGAACGACTGTTCCGAGCGTTCACTTTCTGCCTGCTTTGCCAGTTTCGCGACGGATCGGGCGACAGCTACGACGGTCTCGCCCCGAAGCTCCCGAAGCGAATGGATGGCGTCGTTCAGGTCGGACTTCTGCACGTCGGCAAACAGGTCGACGAGCGGCCTCAGATGGCCAGCGTCGGCCATCTCCAAGGCATCGAAGTACCGCTCTCGATGCTCCTGGTCCCGGATCACCAGAACCAGATAGTCGGCCTTCAGAAAGACCGCGGCCGTCAACGCCCTCGCCGCGCGGCCGTTGCCATCCTGGAACGGGTGGATCTGCGTGAAGCGATGATGCAGCCAAGCTGCCAAGACCTCCGGAGCGTCACACAGCCGCTCCTCGTGGACCCGATGCCAACCAAACAGCCGATCGAGTTCCTCCTGAACGAACTCGGGCGGACAATACTCGTGAACCGAACCGTCCGGGCGCTTCGGATTGTTTGGCTGGCGCTTCCATTGCCCCTTGAGCAGGTCGACCTGCACCGTGTTACCGAACGGGTCGAGCGCCTCGCAGGTCTCCTGGCTCAAGGTCAGGCGCTGGTGCAACTCCTTCAAGTAGGAGGTCGTCAAGTCTCGTCGACCGCCGACCACGTCCATCACCATTTCCAGCGCCTCGCGTTGATCCGTGATCAATGCCCTCGCGTCCCAGGAGATCTTGCCCCGCGCGTGAAACTGGCCCAGAGCCTCAAGTCCGGCCTTCGCAATCTGCACGGTGATACCGCGGTCAGCCGTGTACAGACGCTCGATCAGGCCAGTCTCGATTGCCCACTGGAGGGCCAGTTCTTCCTGGAACTTTCTTATCTTCTGTTCGTCGCGAATCAGTCCGCGATCGCTGACCCACTGCTTGTGAACCGCGTGAAGGTCCTCCCGGCAGAGCTCCTCCCAATCCTCCGGCAGGTCCTCGATGGGTGCCCAGCGATGGGAGACCATGTCTTCATGCACCTGATCGTCCTGCATCACGGCTCTCTCCTATTCTCACATTGCCCGCGGCTGCCCGCCAGGCCCCTGCGTCTCGACTGGTCAGCACCCCAACAGGCTCCACCACACGGCCCGGACGAACCTCTGGCTGCCCGAATCCTACCGAGCATTGTCTCGGCGCCGTAATCCCTGACAACGCCTGCGGAATCCGGCACACCGATTCGCCGACGCAACAAGGCAATAACACACGGTACCCCTCGCCTGACTCACGAGCCGGCCTCGAAGCGGTCGAGCAAAGCCGGGAAGTCGACGAACGGAATCGCCTCGCCGGCGCTCCTGGACTGGCGCTGCGTGCCGCCGTGTACGACGGCTCGAACGGACACATCTGGAACCAGCTCCGCCACTCGACCCAAAGCCGAGAAGAAGTCCGAGTTGATCGTCGCCCCCGACTTGATCTCGATGGCCCCGACGCGATCGCCGGCCCGGCACAGCAGGTCGCATTCGAGGCCACGGCTGTCGCGGAAGAAGGAGAGATTGGACGAACGCCCGCGGTTGAAGCGGTGCTTCAGAGCCTCGACTACGACCATGTTCTCGAACAAAGGTCCGCGCAGAGGATGCGTGGCCACCTGGCCGGCGTGCTCGATCCCGAGCAGGCAACACGCCAGACCGACGTCATGGAAGTAGAGCTTCGGCGATCGCACCAGCCGCTTCCGGATGTTCGCGTGCCAAGGCGGCAGCGTGAAGGCGACGTAGCTCGCTTCGAGCAACGTGAGCCACTGGCGCACCGTGACATGAGTGACGCCGGCGTCCGCGCCGAGCGAGGACAGGTTGAGGAGCTGTCCGACGCGCCCCGCGCAAAGGCGGACAAACCGCTGGAAACTCGACAGATTGCGAACCTCCGCAAGCTGCCGCAGGTCGCGCTCGACGTAGGTTTCGAAGTAGTCGGCGTAGGCCTGCCGCGGCTCGAGGCCGTGGTCGAAGACGCGAGGATAGAAGCCGCCGTAGAGAAGATCGTCCACCGACCCGCCAGGCTTCGCCGAGAGCCGCTCTGCCAATGAGAACGGCAGGAGCCTGAGCAGGGCCGTGCGCCCCGCGAGAGACTGGCTGATCGCGTTGGACAGGCCGAAGTGCTGGCTGCCGGTCAGGACGAAGAGGCCGTTCTCTCGTCGTTCGTCGACGAGAACCTGCAAGTACGAGAGCAGGTTCGGTACGCGCTGAATCTCGTCCAGGACGGCGCCGGCGCCGACCTGCGTCAGAAAGCCCCGGGGATCGCGCTCGGCGAACTCACGCTGATCGAGGGCTTCGAGGTTGACGTAGGCCAGATCCGGGAACGTCTCCCGGCAAAGCGTCGTCTTGCCGGACTGACGTGGTCCGGTGACCGTGACCACCGGGTACTGCCCGAAGAGCCGCCTCAGGACAGGCGTGATCTCGCGCCGGATCATGGCGGTACGCTACCAGCGACCTACACAATCTGAAAGTGCCACTTTCAGAAGACTGGACAAGGGGATCGCCGACACAGCCGCTTCTCTGCCCAGCGTATCGCGGCGCCGCCAAGACCCGACCCGTGACTCGCAAGAAGGGGCGAGACGGAAAGTCCCTTCACTGGATGCCGCCTGGGCCCACTCCATCTCTTCGACCGCCCGTAGTAGCATGCGCGCTCTCCAGACGACTCCCAGGCACGGTCATCGGGAGGCGTGCGTGCCGCGGACGACCGGCAACGAACGTGAAGCTCAACTACACTAACGCGCTACCCCCCCCCCGTCAATTTGGCGCAATAGTCTTCGCACTCCTGGCGACGTTCGCGGGGGCCACGTCGCCGGCAGCGGCAGTCACCTACGTCCTGCCCAGCGACGAGTCGATGGTCGACAGCGGGTCGGCGATCGTCTTCGGCCGGATTCTGTCCGCCGCTCCCGCGCCGGATGACCCGCGGCTCCCTGCAACCGATTTCACCATCGATGTCGAGGAGGTCCTCAAGGGCCACGTAGCGGGCAGAAGTGTCATCGTCCGCCAGCTTGGCGGCACCCGGACCGACGGATTGGCGATGCTGGTCGCCGGCCTGCCGATCCTGCTGGAAGGCGAGAGGGTGCTGCTCTTCCTCTCCGAACGGGATGGGGTGCTGCGGACGGTCGAGTTCGCACTGGGCATCTTCTTCGAGACGCGAGTGGAGGGAGGCACGCTGCTCGAGCGCGAACCGTCACTGCGCGAGGACGTGCTCGACCTGGATCGGCAGGCCTCCGCCGACCGCGAGGCCCTCCTGGGGCCGCGTGACGGCGACCGGTTCCGACGCTGGATCCGTGATCGGGCGGCCGGCGTGGAACGCCCGACGGACTACTTCGTGCCGGAGCGCGACGTGGTACGGGGTCCCGAGGCAGTCGCCTCGCCGTACCGGTTCCTGCGAACGAGCGACGACTGCAAACACCCCGACTGGTCGATGAGATGGACCGAGTTCGAGCAAGGAGACACCGTGTCGTTCCGGATCCAGGAGCCGGGTGCACAACCCGTCGTCGGCAACTCGTACGAGGACATCCGGCAGGAGATCCACGACGCCGTGCGAGCCTGGAACCGGGACAGCCTCAGCCGGGTCGAACTCCGCTACTACACCCGAAGCTTCCAGGTCCCCTACGAAGGCCCCGTGTACCGCGGTAACAACTACATCCTCTGGGACGACCCGTTCGACCAGAATCCCGGAGAGGTAGGCCCTGGTGGCGGCGTTGTTGCGTGGGCGCCCGTCTGGTTCGCATGCAACAGCCCGCCGGTGCCGCACCCGAACGGCGAGTGGAGCGATGTGCGGATTGTCCAGGCCGACATCACCACGCGCAACGGCCTCCGAACGTGGCTCTGGCAGCAGGACTCCAGGGACTGGGCGATGCGTCGGAACTTCGAGGCCATCATGGCGCACGAGTTGGGGCACACCCTCGGTTTCGGTCACCCCTGCGGCGACGATGAATCCGGCGAACGCAGGACGACCGCGACGAACGAGGCAATCATGCGCGCCACGGCTCATGGCGACGCGCGCGGCGCACGCCTCTCCTCGGACGACCTCGCGATCCTCAGGATCCTGTACCCGGCGCCGGCGAGCGCACGCCCGCCAGCGGCGCCAACCAACGTAACCGCAACCCCGACGAACAACACCACCGTTCGCGTGACATGGAGAGACCGTTCGTACGACGAGGAGGGGTTCGTCGTCTGGAGTCGCCTCGCGGGCGCCGGCTGGGAAACGGCCTTGCGAACCCAGGCAAACATCGAAGGGGCGCACGTCTACGGTCTCCGCCCGGGCGGGCGCTACAACTTCCTTGTGCGCTCCTGGCGCGGCGACCTCCACGCCGACAGCGACCCGGTCACAGTGACCATGCCGAGCGACCAGACGACTCCGGGCACGCTCCAGGACTTGCAGTTCGGCGTCGACTTCAGCGCCAGGGCGAACGGGTCGACGACGATCGGCAAGGCAGCCAACTGGTCGTCCGACAAGGGCGTCCTGTACTGGCTATTCGACCCCCAGAACCCCGAGGCGCTGGTCAAGGTCCTCGACGGCAGGAACATCAACGGACACTGGTGGTTCGACCTGGCCGTCGCGTCCGATCTGCGCACGGTTTCCCGCGTGACACACCGCGGCACGGGCGACGCATGGGTGGCGATTACCGGCATCGGGAGAGACGTGTTCAGTGAGCCGGGCGAAACGGCCAACCGTCTCGTCCACTGTGCCTTCCCCGCGAGCCGGGCCGACAACACCTGCGCCGTCTCGGGCTACGGCACTACTATTTCGCTGCGCGACGCCTGGGAGTCCTCAGGTCGCATTCCGTCAAGGTACTTCGGAGAGTCTTCCGCCTCCGCTACCGGGCGCCAGATGGAGCCGGAGCCAGACTCATCCCATCGACTCTTCGTACGCGCCCAAAGCTCCCACTCGGCCGCGAACCCCCGGGCCGACCGGCCAATCCGTCTGCCCGCGCCCAGCGTCGCTGCGGCGGCGAGCCCCCTCCAGGGATCGCGGTTCGGCATCAACTTCAGCGCAAGGGCCAACGACTCGACGACCATCGGAAAGTCCGCCGACTGGTCGTCCGACCAAGGTGTTCTCTACTGGCTGTTCGACCCCCAGAATCCGGAAGCGCTGGTCAAGGTGCTGGACGGGCGAAGCATCAACGGTCACTGGTGGTTCGACCTGGCCGTCGCATCCGACCTCTTAGCGGTCACGCGCGTGACCCACCGTCTCAGCGGAGAGGAGTGGGTGGCGACCACCGGCTTCGGCAAGGACGTGTTCAGCGAGGCGGGCGGAACAGAGGACCGACTCGTCTACTGCGCGTATCCAGCGAGCCGGGCGGACAACAAGTGCGCGGTCTGGGGCTACGGCACGACGATTTCCCTGCGTGACGCCTGGGATTCTTCCGGCCGCATTCCATTGATCCACTACGACTGAGAGGACCCGAGCCATGCTCCGGCTGATAGCCATCTTCCTGCTGAATTCTGCGGTCGCCCTACCCGCGAGCGCCCCGAGGGAACCTGAACTCGAACTGGACACGCGTGAACTCCCGACCGTTGAAGACAGCCTCAGATCGGCTGCGACCACGGTCAGCACCTATCAGTACGACGACAACGCCTTCGAGAGATCAACGCTGGTTACTCGAGGGGGGGTACCTACTCCGGAGAATGAAATGGCTCAGCGGTTCACCCTCTCGTCATCCGGAACTCTCACATGGGCAGAAGTATGTCTCGGCAACAGGGGGCGTTCGCCGAAGTCTGTCGACTTCAGCGTCTACGTGAGGCGCGATTCTGGGGGCCTGCCCGGAACTATCGTTGACCGGTCTCGCAGCAACGTCAGAGGGCCCCTGGACCCGCAGACGTACGGTTGCTTTCGGGTGACGGATCTCGATGCCGGCGTTGGTACCGGTGCCATTTGGGTGTCAGTTGAATGGACGCCAGGCACTACCGCAGAGAGCGCTGTAGCGCTGATGCTCGACGACAGCAATAGCCGCGGAAGGCGGGCCTTTCGAGCAAGAAACTCCGCCGGAGGATCGTACGCCGACTGGCAAAGCGCGCCCACCGACTACGTGTTCGGGATTCGCCTCGGTGTTGCACATTCGACATCGACTCCCCCACCTCCCGACCCACCGACGGATCCACCTCCAAGGGACGGAACCCTGCACGATGGGCAGTTCGTGCTCGACTTTGGGGCAGTGGCCAACGGTATCGACTACGGCGGCCAGATCGCTACATGGTCGTCAAGAAAGGGCATTCTCTTCTGGCTGTTCGACGACCAGAATCCCGAGGGGCTCGTCAAGGTGCTCGACGGCCGCTCGCACAACGGACACTGGTGGTTCGACGTGGCCGTAGCATCTGATCTCGTGACGACAACCGGCGCTCGACATCTGAGCACGGGTGCCGCCTGGTCCGTGTCTACCGGGCGAGCCAGAGAGTTCGGCGTAACGGATCCCGACATCGCCGGCGAGCTCATTCACTGCGCCGCGCCGTTGGACCGAGCCGATCGACAGTGCGCCATCGTCGGCCTCGGCACCACAGTTTCGCTCAGGGACGCCTGGACGGCACAAGGCTGGATTCCCAGCAAGTACTACTCCGGGACGTCGCAAGCCACGAGTGCCGCAATGTTCGCTCTCTTCCGGGCGCAGCGTCCAAGCGGGCCGGAAGACCAGTAGCCGCCAATGCGGACCATTTCCCGGGCCACGGTGCGTCGGTTCTTCGCCACACCCGCCCATAGCGGTCGTTTTCCTAGGGTGAAGTAGCTCGGAGAGCACCCCACCACGCTTCGCGGCGGAACCTCCTACGCCCAGGTCAGCGTGCTGGTGCTCTGACCGAAGGCGTCGGTCTCCACGCCCATGCCCTGGAGCAACGTCACGTAGAGGTTGCACAGCGGCGCGTTGTGCTCGCCGTCGTGGACGATGTGCTGGCCGTGGCTGTAGCCGCCGCCGGCGACGAGAATCGGCAGATCCCTGGGCTCATGCGAGTTCGCGTTGCCCAGGTTGCTGCCGAACAGGACGGTCGTGCTGTCGAGCAGCGAACCGTCGCCATCGCCGCGCTCGCCCAGGTCGGTCAACAGATCGTCGAAGCTCTCGACGATCTCGGTCTCGATCTTCTTGAGCTGCGCGATCTTCGCCGGGTCCTGGCCGTGGTGCGACAGGCTGTGCTGGTCGGAGTTGATGCCAGGCAGGTCGATCACGACTCCATGATCCTGGATCATCAGGCTGATGACCCGGGACGAATCGGTCTCCAGGATCAGCGGGATCATCCGGAACATGAGCTTGACGCGGCCGATCAGATCGGAACGGGAGGGGATGTCGGTGGGCGCCTCCGCGTCGACTACCGGCTTCTGCTTCTGCTGCCAGGCCTTGACTTCGGCCAGGTCGAGTTCCGCGGTCCGCACCGCGTTGTAGTACGCATCGAGCTTCGTCTGGTCGGACAGGCTCACGCGCCGCCGCAGCGCCGAAGTCTGCGACTTGAGCCGGTCGAGGATGCTGCCGCCGTCGTTCAGGCTCTGCTTCTCGCGTTCGACTTCCTCGGGCGTGCCCTGCAGGAACAACTGGCGGAACAGGTTCTCCGGGCTCGTCTCGGCCGGCACCATCGCGCCGCTCCTGGTGTAGGACTGACTCTGCGGCGCCGCGGTACCGAGCACGACCGAAGGGAACCGGGTCGTGTAGCCGAGATGGTTCGCGGCCACCTGGTCCATCGAGATCGTGTTGCGGAAGCCGTCGAGACCGGGGCGTCGCGCCGCGGTCAGGAAGGTGATCTCCGAGTTGTGGGGCTGCCGGCCGGTCTGCTCCTCGTGCGAGAAGCCCGAGAAGAGGGTGAAGTTCCGACGATGTTTCTCGAGCAGCGAGAGGTACTCCGTCGTCTCGTAGCCGGAGCCGGCGGTCTTGGGGAACCAGGCCTCCCTGTAGAGGCCGAGCGTGTTGCAGATGTTGACCATCCGCCGGGGCTCGGTAGCCGCGGCCCGGGCCAGCCCCGGGCTCATCGACTCGAGCATGGGCAGCGCGAGGGCAACGCCCGAGGCGCGCAGGAACGTGCGGCGGTCCAGAGGTTGTCTCAGGTTCATCGCTACCTCATCCTGAAGAGGTCGCTCTTCGTGACCTCGTGAATCATCGTTCTGAACGGGTATCCGTCGTCGCTCAGCTTCTCCACGACGTCCTCGACGCCGTCGCGGTCCGCGAACTCGATCTCGGCGCCGGTCGAGTAGACGAGAAGCTGGGAGACCAGGTGGCGGGCCACCTGCTCCACGTCCCTGCTGAGCAGCCGCTTGTACTCCTCGAATCCCGCGAAAGGCTCGCCGTCGGCGGTTATGCCGGAAGCATCGACCGGGAGCCCCTGCTTGTAGGGCATTCGATACTCGTACCCTTCCGGGGTCGTGCCCGAGCCGCCATCCGCCCGGTAGTGGGTGCGGAAGCCGCCGATCGGGTCAAACGACTCGAGCGCGAATCCCGGCGGATCGATCACCCGGTGACAACTGTTGCAGACCGGCTCGTTACGGTGCTTCGCCAACTGCTCGCGGATCGTCGTTGCGCCCCGCGTGTCCGGCTCGAGCGCGGTGACGCTCTCGGGGGGCGGCGACGCCGGCTGACCCAGCAGGTTCGCCAGCACGAAGTTGCCGCGCGGAATCGGCGAGGTGATCGTGCCGTTGGCCGTGATCTTGTGGATGCTGGCCTGGGTGATCAGCCCGCCCCGCGGACTGTCCGGCGGCAACGTCACCTTGCGCATGGTCTGGCCCTCGATCCCCGGGATGCCGTAGTGCTCGGCCAGGCGGCGGTTGAGGAACGTGAAGTCCGCGTCGATCAGACTCCCAACGCCGAGGTCCTCGGCGATCAGCTCCGCCAGGAACAGTTGCGTCTCCTGGGCCATCGCCTGGCCCAGGCGATCGTCGTACTCGGGGTAGAGCCCGGCGTCGGGGTTCGTCGCCTTCATCTCGTAGAGCCGGAACGCCTGCCCCGCGAAATCGACAACGAAGCGCTCCGACCTGGGATCGTCGAGCAGCCGCTCGACCTGAGCGGCGAAGACCTCCGGGTCGGACAGGCTGCCGTTGCCGGCGTGAGCCAGCAGCTCGTCGTCCGGCATGCTCCGCCACAGGAAGTAGGAGAGCCTGGAAGCGAGCGCGTATTCGTCGAGCCGGCCCGGGTCGCCCGACTGGAACAGGAAGGGCGGCGCGCTCAGAATGGCCCGGAGCGGCAGGCGCACCGCATCGATGAACGGCCGGCCGCTCTCGAGAAGGGGTTGCGCGAGATCCGCGTAAGCCTCGAGTTCGCCTTCGGCGAGCGGGCGCCTGAACGCGCGCGGCGCGAACTCGGCGACGACATCGACCACGTGCTCGTACGGGGCCTTGGTCAGGATGACCTCGCCGGCATCGTCGAACTCGATGCCGGCCAGCAACTTCCGGGCGCTCGGGGGCGGCCAGTCATCGAACAACGGTCCCTCGATCGTCAGGGTCCGGAGCGCGATCCCTTCCCCCTCGTAGTTCTCGACATTCCGGTCAGGAGCGTAGTAGTCGAAGTACTCGCCCGGCGGCGGATCCGCTTCGGCCAGCGACGGCGCGAGGAGATCGCCCGGCCGCAGGAAGGTCTCGAACTGCACCGTCCGCGGTTCCTCGCCGACGAGATCCCAGTAGGCGAGCAGTTCGTCGAGCGAGGCGGCGGCCGCCTGCTTCGAACCCCGGTACACGGTCAGGGTCACCGGTCCCCTGGGCTGATACACCCAGCCCTCGATCGTGGCGCGATAGCGACCGGCGTAGGGAACGTTGTAGCCCTCGGTCTCGCTGTGCATCAGGTACGTGGAGCCGCCGTCGACGAACATGACCGCGGCTTCGTCCAGCATCTTGGTGATCCCGCCGCCCAGGATCTCCGCCTTGCTCATGTAGGTCAGGTAGCCCGAGTCCGCGTAGGCGATCTCCCGCCGGCCAGTGGCGGGCCGCGGTCCGATCCTGATCGCCCGGTCGAGCGCCCGGTCCGCAACTTCGAGGTAGGCCCGAACGTGCAGGGGCGACATGCTCTGATTCGCCGCCACGGTGTCGAAGCCCCCCGAGTCGGCCTCAGCCGGCAGGGACTGGCTCAGTTCCATCGCCACCGCCTCGTCGATGGCGAGCAGGTCCTGAATCGTGTAGGCGTACTCAAGCCGGGTCAGGCGCCGGAGCGGAACGCGCTGGCCGCCACGGCTCTCGAGATTCGCATCGACCAGCGCGGTCTTGAGCGACGCGAGCGCAGCCTCGATCAGCTCCGGCTCGGGCCTGGGGGCCTCCGGAGGCGGCATCTCGCCGTTCGCCAGGCGATCATGGATCCGCTGCCACGTGCGGAACGTCTTCGGATCCGAGAGATCCTGGCTGAGACGCGGAATGCTGAGCGGCGTCGCGGTCCGGCCCCCGTGACAGCGGATGCAGGACCGGTCCACCAGGGGCGCCACACCCTCGAAGAACGATGCGGTGTCTCCCGGGCCGCCTTGGGCAAGGGCGACCGGTACGAAAACCAGGAGCGGCACGAGGCCGGCCGCAAGACTCTTGGGGACCATCGTTCTATCCTTCACCTTTGAACCTTGACGCAGTCCGGCTTTGGCCGCCGGATAGCGGAACCACAATCTCGTACACGACTTGTTCGGGCGCGAGTTTAGCAGCCGGTCGAGTTCCCCAATGCGCCAACGCGCCGGAGCAGCGTCTCACTCGAGCGGGAGCACGCCCCCGATGTGATCCCTGATCCACTTCGCGTCGAACCACTCCAGCGGATTGACGGGCAGACCGCCGAGCAGAACGGCGAAGTGGAGGTGGTCCCCGCCGGCCATGCCCGTCTCGCCGCTCAGGCCCAGCCGCTCGCCGGCCGCGACCTCCTGACCCACCTCGACATCGATCCGCGACAGGTGTGAATAGAGCGTCATGAGGCCGTAGCCGTGGTCGACCACCACGGTGTTGCCGTAGATGCCGAGGTACTCCGCAAAGACGACGGCGCCGGCGTTCGAAGCCGGAACGTCGTCCTGAAGCCGCGAGGCGAGATCGAAACCCAGGTGGTCCTGCGTGTCGACCACGCGGCCCTCGTAGAGATACTGCCTGCGGGCGGCGAACCGATCCATCACCTGGGTGTTCCGCATCTGCCGGAACGGTCCGCTCCAGAGCTGCCGCGACACGGAACCGGACGCCAGCTCGATCAGCCGCACGGCGTTCATCTGCCGCAGTTCGCCGTTCAGCATCAGGTAGTTCTCGAGCAGACCGCCGCGGTCCGCCAGCTCGGGCGTCTGCGCCATGATCGCCGGCACGACACGCGCCATGAAGCTGTCGCTGAGGCGGATCGTCGAGGAGTTGAGCGGCGACGGCTCGATTTCGCCCAGGAAGGGCGCCCTCGCTTCGTTGCCGAGGTCGTCCCGCGCCACCAGCCGGAAGGTCGACGGATCGGCGCTGTCGTACGGCACGCCGAAGAGAACGAATCGGTCCCCAACACCACCTCCGGGCAGGAGGTAGCCCGGGAACCAGTAGTCGCCGACCTCTACGCCGCTCTCCACGGCGCTGGCGCCGACGGTGTAGCGGAGCACGCCGCTGCCCGACTGCGTGGGCGTCGCCGTCACCCCGACCGACCCGAGCGTGGGCGGGCGCAGGCGGACCGGCAACGACAGCTCCGCGACCTGCGGAGGCGGCCGGCGAAGCAAGGTGCCCGGCCGCTCGACGGTGACCCGCACGACGCCAAAGCCCTCCAACAGGTCAGGCACCCTATCGCGACCGACTTCGGTCTCCAGGACCGCCTCCCGGACCGGGTCGCCGCCGAACGACCAGGGACCTGGAGGCGTGAGCGCGCGCTCTTCGAGCAGCTGCGATTTCCCGTCTTGGATGACTTCGACCCGGATCGAGCCGAGGCCGCGGCCGCCTGCCCGCGCCGTTGCCGTCACGATCGTGCGCGGACCGATGCCGGGCAGATCGGAGGTCATCGTGACTTCGGGTTCCGGGCCGACCCGCAACCAGAGGACCGCGACCGCGCCGAGGATCACCGTCGCGAGAATCGCGGCGGTGGCCGCCACCGGCAGCCGACGACGGCGGGGCGAACCCAAGCGAGCGGCTTGTCTGTCGCTGAGCGGCAAGTCCGCAGACTCGTCAGCCGAGTTGCAGCAGCTCGACCCAGTTGCCGTCCGGGTCCTCGATCATCGAGATCTTGATGCCTGGCCGAATCTCACGCGGCGAGATGACGACCTTGTGACCCGCTTCTTCCGCCTGGGCGGTGACCTCGTCCAGGTTCGAAACGGACAGCGTCCAGTACCGATAGCCGGTCGCTCCCGCGATGCCTCCCGGCGGCGCGGAAGCCTCCGGCAGCTTCGACAGGGACACGAGCTTGATCAGACTCGTGCCGCAAAGCAGGCGGTGCATCGTTCCGCCCGGCATCGGCATCTCGCCCTGGTCCTCGAGGCCGATCACGTCACGGTAGAAGCGCAGCGACGCCTCCGCGTCACGCACCACGATGCCCAGGTCGACCGAGTTCTTCGTCAGTTCTACGCCCACAACAGCCTCCTCCGGTGCCATCCGTTGGCGGCGTATGTTATCCGCATGCGGGGCCAGTTGCGGGACCGAAGGAAGGACGACGGCCGATCAGGGATCGAAGCGCCGCGACTCTGCCGCTTTCTGCCGCGAAACCACTCCCCGGAACAGCAGAAACAGGCCAACCGCCATCACCGCGACGGGCCAGAAGTCGAGTATCTGATCCGCCCACTCCCACTCCGGAAAACCCGCGATCACCAGGACGCCCCCGGGAATCAGCGGCCACCAACGATGAGTGCGTTCGTAGAGCAGGGAGACAACGTAGATCAGGAGGAACCCGACCCCGAGGCCGAAGGCGACGCTCTCGCCGTCCAGAAACGAGTCCGAGTACAGGTCGTCGTACGCCAGGCCGGAGCCGAGTCCGATCAGGATTCCGCCCGGGATCAGCAGTCCGAACGCCTTCTTGTAGAAGTAGCCTGCGGCGAAGACCCCGCCGACCAGAATGAGGAACAGATGATCCGGTGAGCCATCAAGTCGCTCGAGCGCCAGCAAAGCACCGCCGAGGACGATCAGGGCAAGACCCGCCGCAACCTGGCCGGCCAGCGTAGGCCCGGCGTCCTGTGTCGCAGCAGGTGGCGGCTCCGGCGGCCCGGAGGACGCTGCTGCCGATGATTCGGCTTCGGAACCCGGGGACGGCGCCGCGGTGTCTTCGTTCATCTCTTCATGTTCCATATCGTCCCCCGTGAGCCAACAGTGCGAGTCCTCCAAACACTCTACGCGGCTCGATACGCCCAGGTTCCATCGGGTTCGCGCCAGGTTCGCAGTCCGACCCTGCTGGTACGCTTGCTCCATGCCTGTGTTTGAACGAGGCGAAGTCCGAATCCAGTGGTGGGAAGCCGGCTCCGGCTACCCCGTGCTGCTGTTCGCGCCCGGAGGCATGCGCTCGGCCGCCGACATCTGGGGTGACAGCCCGTTCGACCCCCGCCGCGAGTTGGCTCAGTCCTTCCGGGTCATCTCGATGGACCAGCGCAATGCGGGCGAGTCCACCGCGCCGGTCAGGGCCGACGACGGCTGGCACACCTACGCCGGCGACCATCTCGCGCTGCTCGACCACCTGGGTATCGAGACGTGCCACCTGATGGGCGGCTGCATCGGCTCCTCGTACTGCCTGGGAGTGCTCGAGGCGGACGCCTCGCGGGTCAGCGCCGCGGTGCTCCAGAACCCGATCGGCCGCCACGAGAACAAGGACCTGTTCTACGGCATGTTCGACACCTGGGCCGAAGCGCTGATGGACGAGCGCGACGACGTCGACGCCGGGACCCTGCCCCCGTTCCGCGAGCGCATGTACGGCGGCGACTTCACCTTCAACGTCGACCGCGACTTCGTCGCCGGCATCGAGACGCCACTCCTGATCCTGGCGGGAGACGACGCCTACCACCCCCGCCCGGTGGCGGAGGAGATCGCCGCCCTGGCGCCGAACAACGAACTGATCCTCGAGTGGAAGAGCGAAGACGCGGCACCGGTGGCCGCGGCGAAGGTCAGAGCTTTCCTCGAACGCCACACGCCCCCCAGCAGCTAGAGGCACCAACATGATCGGAGCAACTCTCTTCGGCCTGCTTCTGGTCTTCGGCGCCCCGCTCCAGCCGGCCGCGACCCCCGAGGCCCAGCAGGACACCTCCATCGGCCGGGGTTTGGGCGACCTGAGCGACATCGTCGAGGTCACGGTCGTCAACGTGGACATCGTCGCCACCGACCGCGACGGCCAGCCGGCCCGCGATCTGACACAGCAGAACTTCCGCGTCTTCGACAACGACAAGCCGGTCGAGATCAGCTACTTCAGCCGCGGCGGAGGCAACGGGGACGGCTCCGCGGCGGGTCCACTGCAGGAACCTCTGTCGATCGCCTTCTTCTTCGACAACACCCACCTCTCCGTCGCCAGCCGCTCCGCGGTCCTCGACCAGATCAAGGACTTCGCACGCGGCCAGCTCGAAGCAGGAGAGGAGGCCGCTCCGGTCTACGCCATGGTCGTCGCCTTCGACGGCGAACTGCGGATGCTCCAAGACCTGACGAGGGATCACCTGGCCCTTGCCCAGGGCCTGAACCGCGTCGAAGCCGCGCATCAGGTCTTCACGGAAGCGCAGAACCTGAAACGGCGGTCCCAGGAGAGCTTCCTGCAGTTGATGGACCAACTGAACGCCGACCCCCGCCGGTCGGCGGGCAGCATCGGCGCCCTGCGCGCCACGCTCAACGAGATGGTCGCCTACGCCAGGGTCCTTCACGACGACAGCGCCCGTACGGCGGACGCGATCGAAGCGGTGGTTGAATCCCTGGCCCTGGTTCCCGGTCGCAAGGCCTTCTTCCTGATCAGCGACGGCTTGCCGGCGCGCCCCTTCGACCGCCTCCTGCAACATGTTCAGAAACGGGTTGCCGGCCGACGGGAGGAAACGGGCGTCGAACTGATGCAGAACCGCGCCGTCGACGCCCCGGAGGGCTTCGACGCGCCGAACAACCTGTACACCCGGAACTCGAACATCCAGGGCACGGCGGCGCTGACCACCACTTCCTTCCAGCAGCGGCTGTCCACTTTCGATCTCAGCTCCCGCTTCACCGAGATCGCCGCGCGCGCCAACTCCTATCGCGTCTCCTTCTACGCCTTCAAGCCTCCCGAAACGGAAGTTGCAGCGGCGACGCTCTCGGAGCGGGTGGCGGATCAGCAGAAGCTGACCTACCTGTCCGACCTGCGGGGCGTGCTCCACCAACTCGCCGGCGACACGGGCGGTCGGGCCTGGGTTTCGGGACGAAACGTGGACGCATTCTTCGACCAGGCGGCCGAAGACCTCCGCTCCTACTACTCGCTTGGCTACGTGCTGGACGAGTTCATCGAGGGCTCGGTCCACCAGATCCGCGTCAAGCCCAGGCCGCGGCAGCTGCGTCTGAGGCACCGCACCAGCTACGTCGCCCGCTCGTTGCGCGAGCGGATCGCCGAGCGGACGATCGGCGCTCTCCTGCTGGGCTGGACCGAGAACCCGCACGCGCTGCACATCGACAGCATCGAGTGGGACACCGGCGCCGGCGGCTTCTACGATGTCGACTTCACGGTGTCGGTCCCCCTCAACAGGCTGGCGATGGTCGAACAGGCCGGCAATCGCACGGACCAGGTGCGCGTCGTCGCCACCGTGCTGACCGAGGACGGCGAACAGATGACCCCCAGCCACATCGTCCTGCCGCTGACCATCCCCGCCAGCGATTGGGCACAGGCGCAAGACCAGTTCTTCGCCGTCAGCTTCGAGTACCCGATCCCGCGCGGCAACCACCGGGTGGCCATCGGGCTCTGGGACGAGAACGGCGGCAACGGCTCATACATCCGCCGCGAGTTCAACGTCCGATAGGGAGAACACCGTGAGAGGCACCAGCAGTGCGGCCGGCGGCCCGACCGCCGACGCCGCAGACCACCGCACCGCACCCGAGTTGGAGGCCGGCTTCGGCCACGTTCTCGAATCGCCCAGTGACGGCGGCACCCTCGAGATGATCGTCCGGCGCCCAGGAGTGGACCGCCGCGAGGCGGTCGAAGAGGGCCGGCTCAGCTTTGAGACCGGTCTGGAAGGCGACACCTGGGACCGTCGCAAGGGCTACGTCACCGAGGACGGTTTCCCCGATCCGGACGCGCAACTGACGCTGACGAACTCCCGCTTCGCCGACCTCATCGCCGGCGGCCGCGACCGCTGGTCCCTGGCCGGCGACCAGCTATACGTGGACCTCGACCTCGGCGTCGAGAATCTGCCGACCGGCACGAAACTCAGCCTCGGCGAAGCCGTGATCAAGGTCACCGCCCTGCCCCACACCGGCTGCAAGAAGTACGCCCAGCGCTTCGGCGCGGAAGCTCTCAAGTTCACCGCCCAACCGGAAGGCCGCCGGCGCAATCTCCGCGGCATCTACGCGCGGGTCGTCGTGCCGGGGACCGTCCGCGTGGGCGACATCGCGCGCAAGGTCCGCTGACTCCCATGGCGATCACCAAGGGCGTACGGCAGCTCGTCGCGGATGCAGACGCCGCGATCGAGACGGTGACCGTCGCCGAAGCAGCACAACGCCAGCGCCGGGGCGCCGTCATCGTCGACCTGCGCGACATCCGCGAGCGGGCCCGCGAGGGTTTCATCTCCGGTTCCTTCCACGCCCCGCGCGGCATGATCGAGTTCTGGGTCGACCCCGACAGCCCCTACTTCAAGGACATCTTCGGCAGCGGCCGGGAGTTCATCTTCCACTGCGCCAGCGGCTGGCGCTCCGCCCTCGCAACGAAGGCCGTCCAGGACATGGGACTGAGACCGGTTAGCCACATCGGCGGTGGTTTCAGCGCGTGGAAGAAGGAGGATGCGCCAACGATGAAGACCGAGGATGGTCGCGAGCCGCGATGAGGGCCGAAGGCGCCGGTTTCCCGCAGCTTGACAGCAGGGCGGCGGTTCCTTAGCCTGTCCGACCGCTTTCCCGGACCGTTTCGCCCCCAGGATCGAGTTCCACCGAATGTTCACTCACCCCGCGCTCCGCTCCGCTGCAACCGCTCCCTGCCGCAAGGTCCGGGTGAAGGGCGCGAAGCGTCCGGCGGACACTCCCGGGTGACCTGGTAAATCGAGAAACGAGACATTCTCCGAGCGGCCGGCCATCCAGAAGGATGAGCCGGCCTTTTTTTGGAAACCCTGCCTTGAAACTCTCTTGCAACCTCCGCCCTGCTGAACGCCCACACCAACCGAGGAAACCGACATGGAACTGCAGACCGTAAGCGCCCAGTCCGAGTGCCCCGAGTGCTTCGACGACATCCACCTCAAGGCTGTGATGCAGAACGAGATCGTTCAATGCGCCGGCTGCGGCGTCGACCTGGAGGTGATCGAGCTCGATCCCGTGACCCTGGAGCTGGCGCCCGAAGAAGAAGAGGACTGGGGCGAGTAGCCGGCAAGGCGATGCGCATCGGAGTCCTGTACAGCCGGGTCCGGCCCGAAGAGAAGCTCCTGTTCCAGGAGCTCGAGCGACGGAGTGCGGAGGTCGAGCTGATCGACGACCGCAAGGTCGTCCTCTCGTTCGGCGGCTCGAGCACGCTGGAACCGGCCTTCGACTTCGATGTCGTCTTCGACCGCTCGCTCAGCCACAGCCGGGCCCTGGTCCACCTGCGAGTGCTCGCCGACCGCGGCGTTCCGACGGTGAACCGGATCGAAGTGGTCGAGAACTGCGGCGACAAGCTGCGGACTTCCAGCCTGCTGCAGGGCGCGGACATCCCCACTCCGGACACCCGGGTCGCCTCGACGCCGGAAGCGGCGCTGCAGGCGATCGAGGAACTCGGCTACCCGGTAGTACTCAAGCCGACCGTCGGCTCCTGGGGTCGGCTGATCGCCCGGATCAACGATCGCGACGCGGCCGAGGCGCTCCTCGAGCACAAGAGCACCCTCGGCTCTTACCAGCACTCGATCTTCTACCTGCAGCAGTACGTGGACAAGCCGGAACGCGACATCCGGGCGTTCGTCGTGGACGGCGAAGCGATCTGCGCCATCTACCGCCGCGCGCCGCATTGGGTTACAAACACGGCCCGCGGGGCAAGCGCGACGAACTGTCCAGTGACCCCTGAACTGGCCGCCCTGTGCCGGCGGTCCGCGGCGGCCGTCGGCGGCGGGCTCCTGGCCGTCGACCTGGTCGAGGACGGACATCGCGGACTGCTGGTGCTGGAGGTCAACCACACGATGGAGTTCCGCAACTCCGTCGAACCGACCGGCGTCGACATTCCCGCCCGAATGATCGACTTCGTCGAGCGGGTGGCCAACACCGGCTGGCCAGCCGGCCGGCCCGGGAGCGACGCGTGACGATGCGCGCCAGCATCGTCGGCGGTTCCGGCTATGCCGGCGGCGAGCTGCTCCGGCTGCTGCTCGGCCATCCTGAGTTCGAGATAGCAGGGGTCACGTCACGGCGGCTGGCGGGCTCCTTCGTCCACTTCACGCACCCGAACCTCCGCGGCCACACCGACCTCCGCTACAGCACACTCGACGAGCTCGAGCGCTGCGACCTGCTCTTTCTCTGCGTGCCCCACGGCAGCGCGGCCGGCGACATCGATGGCTACTCCGGACTCGCCCCGCGGATCGTCGACCTGTCGGCCGACTTCCGGCTCCGCTCGCCATCGGCCTACGAGGACTGGTACGGCGCCACGCACCCGGCGCCCGAGTGGCTCGATCGCTTCGTCTACGGCCTGCCCGAACTCGACCGCGAGGCGGTAGCCGGCGCATCCCACGTCAGCGGCGTCGGGTGCAACGCGACGGCCACCCTGCTCGGGCTACTGCCGCTGCTCGAACCCGGACCGGCGGAACGCGGTCTCGTCGACTGGAGCCGCGGCGTCGTCACCGAACTGAAGGTCGGCAGCAGCGAGGGCGGCGCGTCGTCGTCGGACGCCTCCCACCACCCCGAACGATCCGGTGTGGTGCGCAGCTTCCGCCCCACAGGCCACCGCCACACCGCGGAAGTCGAACAGGCGCTGGCCGTGCGCGGCATCGAGGCCGTCGGCCGCGTCCACCTGTCGGTGACCTCGGTCGAGATGGTGCGCGGCGTCCTCGCCACCAGCCACCTGTTCCTGAACCAACCCGTCGCCGGCAAGTCGACCGAGCGAGACCTCTTTCGCGCCTACCGGACCTTCTGCCGGCGGCAGCCGTTCGTTCGCCTCGTCAAGGACCGTCGCGGCATCCACCGGCACCCCGAGCCGAAGATCCTCGCCGGCAGCAACCACGCCGAAGTCGGCTTCGACCTCGATCCCCGTACCGGACGCCTGGTCGTCATCTGCGCGATCGACAACCTGATGAAGGGTGCGGCCGGCAACGCGGTGCAGTGCGCGAATCTGATGCACGGATTCTCCGAAGTCGAGGGTCTTTCCTTCCCGGGCCTGCACCCGCTATAAGGAACGGGTCGTGCCTGAACCCCACCCCACCGACGCGCCGACCGGCCCTCACCAGGCCGGCGAGGGTCCGCTGGTGATCAAGGCCGGGGGCGGCAAGTCGCTCGACCTCGACGCGATCGCCGCCGACATCGCCGAACTGTCGGGAGCGGGCCTCCGAGTCGTCCTCGTTCACGGCGGCGCCGAGACGACGAACGAGGTCGCGGAGCAGTTGGGGCACCCGCCGCAGTTCGTGACCAGCGAGAGCGGCTACAGCAGCCGCCGCACCGACCGGCGCACGCTCGAGATCTTCGAGATGGTCTACTGCGGGCTGCTCAACAAGCGCTGGGTGGAACTGCTGCAGCGCCGGGGCATTCCCGCGGTCGGGCTCTCCGGCCTCGACGGCCGCCTGTTCGAAGGCCGGCGCAAGGACAAGCTGCGCATCCGGCTCGGCGCACGGCGACTCGTGCTGCGCGACGACTGGACTGGCACGGTCGATCGGGTCAACGCGGAGCTCCTGCGGCTACTGCTCGACGGCGGATACTTGCCGGTGCTGACGCCGCCGGGATCGTCCTACGACGGCGAGGCGGTCAACGTCGACGGCGACCGGGCGGCGGCCGCCGTCGCCGGGGCCCTCGGTGCTTCGACCCTGGTGTACCTCTCCGGCACCCCGGGCCTGCTCGCCGACTTTCCCGACGAGGCCTCCCTGATATCGCGCCTCGAGGTCACTCGCGACGACCTGACCGGCCCTGAAGCCCATGCCGGGCTCGAACCGTTGATGGAGGCCGCCCAGGACCGGATGAAGAAGAAGGTACTGGGCGCAGCGGAGGCGCTGCGTGGGGGACTGTCACGGGTCGTCCTGGCCGACGGCCGTATCGAACGCCCGGTGCGGGCCGCGCTTGAAGGCGCCGGCACCCACGTCGTCGTCCGGTCGGCGAACCAGGAGGAGAACGCGTCATGAGCGCCCACGTCACGCAGAACGTTCCCGGCGCCGAGGATCGACGCCTCGGCACCTGGGCGCCGCGCAAGTCGACTCCCCCGATCGTCGGCGGCGAGGGCTGCGAACTGATCGCGGCGAACGGCGACCGCTACCTCGACCTGACCGCCGGCTACGGCGTCTGCTGCCTCGGCTACAACCATCCCGCGATGGTCCAGGCGCTTACGGAGCAGGCAAAGCGGCTCACCTACTGTCCGATGAACATGCCCAGCGAGGACCGGGCCGCTTACGTCGAGGCGCTGGCCGGCGTGCTGCCCGATTCGCTTGACCGGGTCTTCCTGTGCAACAGCGGCACGGAGGCGGTCGAGGGCGCGCTCAAGTTCGCCGCCCTGGTGACCGGACGCAGCCGCACCGTCGCGCTTCGAAACAGCTTCCACGGCCGCACCCTGGGGGCCCAGGCGACGATGTGGAATCCCGCCGCCCGCAAGCCCTACACCGGTCTGCTCCACGACAACGTCTTCGTCCAGCCCGAAGTCGAGGCGATCGAGGCGGCGGTCGACGGGGAAACCGCCGCAGTCCTCCTCGAGCCGGTCCAGGGCGAGGGCGGAGTCGGCGTGCTGAGCGACGAGGTCCTGCTCGCGGCGCGTCATGCCTGCGACCGGCACGGGGCGCTCCTCATCCTCGACGAGGTGCAGACCGGTTTCGGGCGCTGCGGAAGCTGGTTCGCCCACCGCCAGACGCCCGGACTGGAACCGGACCTGATGCCGCTCGCCAAGGGTATCGGCGGCGGCTTCCCGCTCGGGGCGATCGCCTACGGCGAGCGCGTCGCCGAGGCGCTCCGACCCGGCTGCCACGGCTCGACCTACGGCGGCAATCCACTCGCCTGCGCCGCCGGTCTGGCCGTGATCGAGACGATGCGGGCGCTCGATCTGCCGGCCAGGGCGGCGAGGGTCGGCACCCGCTTCCTCGACACGCTGCGCGACCGGCTGGCCGCGAACCCGCGGGTGCGGGAGGTGCGCGGCCGCGGCCTGATGCTGGGCGTCGTCCTGCGCCAGCGCGCCGGCCGCCATCTCGCCCGCCTGACCTCGG
>Ga0209754_1001443_pt1 | contig 23789 bp, 15 predicted proteins | sample MesohylBB_FD_187295 | JGI IMG/M metagenome (GOLD analysis project Ga0209754, IMG submission 187295) | Host-associated microbial community of the marine sponge Aplysina aerophoba from Gulf of Piran - sponge mesohyl, lysed by bead beating... | ecosystem: Host-associated > Porifera > Sponge >... | reverse complement strand
GGGTGAATTGGGGCGTGGATGGGCTGTTGGGGGGTGGGCGATGGGTAGGGAGTTATGGCCGCTGCTCTTGGGGCGGTGAATTTCTGTTATATTTTATTTAATTTTGCAAGGTTCCTGGCCTGCTATGGCCAGGTGGGTGCTGACTGAGGAATTGCTCCGTAGTTGTCGGCGATTCTTGATGCAAAGTCCGAGGCAGGGGCTTGGCCTGCAAGAGACGGGTTGTTGGCCAGTTCGGCCACTTTCTTTTGGTGCATTTCCTGGAGCTTTTGGAGCAGTTGGTGGATCTGGCTCAGTCGACTCTCCAGAATTTCTGCGGAGGGGGCGGCGCCGGGGGCGTCATACTCTGACGTCAGGCTGGCTTTCACGCAGGCCGGCGGTAGGGACATGGTTTGGCCGGTCAAGGGATCGCGCGGCGGGTTGGGCACACGGTGGGCGTAGACCTGTGCGAGTTCGGTGCGTTCCTTCATGTCGACCAGTTCCATTACATATTCGGTCATATCCTCTGGGCTGATAGGATCATCATCATCCAGGAGTTCTGCCCATTCGTCGAGGTCCGCCTGTGTGTAGTTGCAGGAATAACGGTAGCCGAAGCGGCGCTGACCTTCTTGGGTGAGGACAGTTTGTGGGGGTTCTTGGGGGCGGGACGATCTTTCGATCTGGGCGAGGCCCTGGTCGATGAGGTACTGGCTGCGGTATTGGTCCTGGCGGGCGGCGTAGTCATCGGCGGCTTCGAGGAGCTCGAGGTTGGCGTCGATGCCGGCGATTTCGGCGGCGGCCTGTTCGGTCTCTTCGAGGCGGATGGTATCCATGTCTTCGTCGGCGAGGCGGTAGAGGTCGATTCTTGCTTTGGCGCCGCGGCACATGGCGGTGAGGGCGGCGGGGGCGAGTGTGCCTGCGAGGACGCGGGTCATGGCGTCATCGATTTGGTCGAGGGCTTTTTTGAGGCTTTCGGGGATGCGTTTGTCGAGGCGGGCGGCGGTGGAGGCAAACGGCAACGAATCAGGGGCCAGAGGCCAGATAACAGGGGATCGTAGCGCCGCGCGTTTACCGAGAGGCGCTGAAATCGTGCATTCGGTTATTGGGAATTGGCGGGGCACAAACATGAAAGTGTACGAGCGGTTGTCGGGACTGCAGTTGGTGGAATGAAGGGACCGTTTGTGAACTGGGAGGGGGCCGGGGATCGGGAGGGTTGGGGCGTTGCTCCCGGACGAGTTAACACACGAACGCTCGTACGAGTGTTGGACGAGCGTTTACGAGCGTTCACGAGCGTTTGGCGAGAAAATTTCGGTGGGCGGATGGCGGCCAATGGGGGATTCAGGGGGCCGCAGAAACAGCGGTCGATGGGGAGTGCCGTACCGTTCAAGCGCGGGTCCAAGCCATCATAAAATAATATATTATTTATTGGAAATAATTGTGTCGCTTTGAGCGGGAGAGTCATCCCTATTCCTCCTTCTCATCTTTTTTCTCCTTTGTCGCCTCATCCTCCTGTTGTTCTCCCACCTCCTCCGCTGTCATTGGGGGCGGGCGCAAGTCACTCAGTTCTACCCTATGCCTGTATTCGAGTATGCGGGTCAACCGCTCGGCTTTCTGACGCTGTTTCTTCAGAATTTCAAGGGCCGCTTCGGTATTGATGTCACCTTCGGCGTTGACGGGGCCGATTTTGACACGGGCGGGCGGTTCGGGGAGGATTTCTCCGGACAAGGGGTCGCGCACGGGGGCGAGCCCGCGTTCGAGGTCGGCTATGGCTTCATCGATGGATGTGCGCATTGCGGACAAGAGTTGATCTGCGGCGGCCCATTTATCCAAGCTAATTTCAGGACGATTGAAGAAAGCCTCAATTTGGTCGAAGTCCGCCTGCGTGTAGCGGGTGAGCTTCTGAAGGCCGAAGCGCCGTCTGCCGGCGTCGGTGAGCACGAGTTTGGAAAGTGGGGCGGAACCAGGTTTTTCTCCCGGTTCCGGGACGACGAGACCTTGCTTGATGAGGGATTCGGCGCGGTAGCGTTCATGCTCGGCAGAGATTTGGGCGGAGGCTTTGAGCATGGCGAGATCGCCGTGTGCGCCGGCGAGTTCCAAGGCGGCGGCTTCGATTTCCTGGGTGCGAATCAGCTCGATTTCTTCGTTGGAAAGGTTGACGAGTTGGGCTATCGCTCTCGCACTGTTGCACATGGCGTTGAGTTGAGAGGGCTTGAGTTTTCCTTCCCGCACTTCGGACAGCCCCTGGCGAAGCTCCTGGATGATACCGTCAAATGGCTCGGGAATGTGTTTGCAGGACCTGACTGCGTTGGAGGAGTTCTTGCCGCCGCGGGTGCGCCATTCGCCGGTTATTTCTTTAGGGGCGTGGGCGATACAGTAGCCATTGAATTTTTCCTGTCCATGTCCCTGACAGGGGGATCCATCCGCTTTGACACTCTTACAAAGTGCTTTGGGCATGTGCTTCCTTTCTGTCTATAGCCGCTGCTGCGTCATTCAGACGTTGCGGCAGCAAGGATAGTGAACGCCTAGGCATACTCTTGCCATCTTTTGCGCTACGACGGTTTGTCAGGTGGCGAAGGACGGGCCGAAAGGCCGAACGAGGCCAGAGAATGCATGTTCTAGCCAGTGTAATCGGCATCTTGGAGTCTGTCAAGTCTTCATACGGTATGTTGTGTATGTGGTCAGGACGCCAGGCACATGTTGTGTTGACAGGGCGTTCAGGGTTACTTAGAAAGACAGGAGTTCGTGGTTACGGTTCGGCGGCCGCGGGGGAGGGTAGACGGTGCTACCGCCTGCCAGAAGGCATCGACAAGCGAGGGCACCCACAAGGGGCACCCTACACGTATGCCCGCACGAGGTATTGGTCGAAGACGACGGGAATGCCCAGGGCCTGGTTGGCGGCTCGTTCGTGAAGGGGAATCAGGGGGACAGAACGGGGTATTTTTCTGAATTTTTTCATAAATATGTCCGCTTTGTCCGCTTGAGGGCATGTTCAGGGTGCAGTTTGGGGGTGGATCCAGGCTTTTTGTCCAAATAGACTATTGCTTTGAGCAAGGGCGCGAGTCCGCGCAGCTCCTTTCTTTTGACGGCCGGCCGGTTGTGTTGACGCGTTCCTGGCGTTCTCCGGCGCGGCCGGCTTAGACGGTGGCGAGGACTGCGGCGGACTCGCCAAGAATAGAGATGTGATTTGGAGGAATGCTAAGGGGATAGAAGTTAGCACTTGGCTGGCGTTTCCGGGGCATGGCTGGCCCTAATAGGTAGACTGCGAAACGGGAAAGATAAGGTGCATCCAGACGGAGGCGTGGCGCTCCTCTGCGGGAGTGCGACAGTCGGGACTTTGATACAGCCTTTCATGGTTCCAGCTGGCTTAAAAACTGCATTCCAGCAGTTGCCGATTCCAGGCCCGCTTCAGATTGGCATGAACGTCGTGTCCACCAGACATCCGGCTCATTGTCTTCCTGCGTTCAGGCGGTTCCAGCGCCGGGACTTCCAGACTGCCGTCTGCCGCCACCGTTGCTCGACCGTCGGGCTGCTTCTCCAAGGCGCTGGAAGTTCGCTCGCTTGTACACCTTGGCTTGCGGTCCAGTTGTTCGGCCCAAGCTCACCATTGACTCGCGTATGGAATGATGGGGTAGGGATGGGCAAGCGACCTGGCTCAGGCGGTCACGAGGGCGGAGGGGTCGTCCGGGGGGACGGGCTGGGCGCCGAGGACGATGAGGTGGGCGTTGTGGGGGAGGGGAGAGTGTAGACGGATTTGGCGGCGGCGAGGGCCTGCTGGCAGAGGGCTTCGCCGTGTCTGGAGGATGTCAGGTGCAAGTGGCTGGCCTTTGGCAACGTCTTCCGGTAATTCTGGCTATTGTTCATCCGCCAGATATCGCTGGGTAGTCGACTTAATCTCTTCAGCGAATGCGCAGATATCTCCATATGCTCTGATCCTATTCCTAGCTTCCTTCTCGTTCTCTTCGAACACGTTCAGATACACTTTTGCCTTGTTGACCCATAGCCGGCATATCGGTTTTCGCTTGTTGTCATCCAGAAGGATGTAGCTATCACTTTGGATCCCTGCTCTCGAGACGCGGGAGCCAACAACGACGGCACGGAGGATGTCCTTTACTACCTTGTATCCTTCCAAGGCGATTGTCGCGTTTTTCCTCCTGTTGCATTGAATATGAACGGCTTGAAGATTTTCATAATCGTCTGTTCCACCGAATTTTTTCGGCCAACGGTGATCAATGTGAATTCTAGCTGATATTTCCTCGGGTAGTTGCTTACTGCAAAGAGGACAAACTCTATCCTGGTTTTCTATTAGTTTTGGTAAACAACGGCGAGGCCACTTAGCGGTGGCTTGTCGGCAAGATTGACAGCGTTTGACATTCTTGGATTCGTAGCGGAATACCTTTCCACAGGTTTTGCACTTGCGATGACGTTTAGATAGTTTCAAATCACGTCTCCTCTGCGAGGCATCGCGTTGACTGGAGCGCCGACGCATGAGATCCTAGTGCCGGGGCGCTGGGAATGACCTGCCCCCGACGATTGTACCACTTGTTATGTTAGTCCTTGAAGCACGGGGACAGGGTCGGCAGGCAAGAGGGCCTCAGGCGCCGGCGGCCGGTAGCCCAGAGAGTTGTGCGGTCTGATCCGGTTGTAAGTCCGTCTGTACTGCTCCGTCAGCACATGCACCTCCAGCAACGTACAGAAGACTTCCCTGTCCAGCAGTTCATCCCTCAACTTCCCGTTGAAACTCGCAAGCTATTCTCCCACGGCGACCCAGGCTCGATGTAGAGCGTCCTGGCTCCTGATCGCCTATTGCGACATCGACAGCGATGAGAGGCCGCCTCTGTTGAAATGCACCTTATTTTACCTGCTTCGTAGTCTAGTGATCGGGGCCAACCACAGGGTGGGTAGCGGAACTGGAGGATGGCCGCCGGGGATGTTAGCCTACATGACGGGATGCGCGAGGCTTGTAGAACAAGCTTATGAGGCGTATTGGGCGATGTCAAGGGCCAGTATTGGTCATTAATTGTCTGAATTGGGATTTGCGGGACTTTGGGGGATTTTCAGGATGGGAGGGCGGGGCGAGGTGGTGCGCTTGAGCAGGGGGGCGGAGAGGGCGTATGGCAAGGAACGGGTCGGAACGACGATCGAATTCTGGCTATATGGGGGCGAGTCGCTGGGAGAGCGCAGGCGGCGATTTGAAGCGTATCATTGCGACCACGAGTAAGGGGAGGCGGCCAGGCGGTCGCCATGTTGATTACTGACAATCCAGCAGGGGGGACCAGTCAAATCCATTGGGGATGGTTATGGTATATCCGCTCAGATCCTGGCCCGTCACTTCGATGCGGCGTTCCTGACCCAAGTACTTGACTACCGATTTGTTATGGCCGGCAAACCCTGCTATTGAACAGGCGGGGGCCCATTCGGCGGGTTCGCCTCGCCAGATCCCCAAGGTGAAGAATTCGGCTGCTTCCAGCAGGCCGGGGTCCACAGCCTCTACAATCCAGAATTTGCCGTCTATCCCGGTCCGTTTCGCCACCACATCTGCAGAATGACGCAGCGACCTGAAACCATCACCCTCACTTCTCCAAGCTGACAACGTGACCCAAACTTCGGGCATGGGATTGCCTCGGTCGTCCAACACCCTGCCCCTGATAAAGAACTGCCTGGTCTTACAGAAGTCGGGCAGGGTCGGGTTGCCCAGATAGTGTTCGACCAGGCGGGCCGCGTTGCTGTCGTACTCCGACAGGTTACTCAGTCCGAGTTGGGTGCGAAACACGTCCGGTCGAAGCCAGTGTACGACCATTTCGGCCCAGTATTCGTGGCTCACGGTGGATTCATATCTGCCAGCCCACAGTCCAGCCTCCATCGCGCTCAAGTAGGCTTGATTGCGGGCCTGCTTGAATCCGGATTCACGAAAGGCCTTCCCGTCTTGTACACGAAGCGCATAGTCCAAGGCGTGGGCTATCTCATGAATCAGTGTTTCGTTGCAATGATAGGTTGTCATTGCGGGCGCGGCCACGGCTCCTCCATAGGGAGTGTCACCGAACAGTCCCGAAACATTTGAATCAGAATAGTCGGCAAATTCTGGCAACTGCGAAGGCCCCCCCCTTTGTCTGTCGTATATCAGTATCCTGGTGTTCTGCGATGCCAACACGTCCAGCAGGTCAGGACGGTCCGCGACCATAGCCAGAAGGGTGGCCTGCGTCCGCCGCAGTTCCTCGTCCGGGACTGTTTCAGGGGCTAGAATCGGTATACCGCCTGCATCGAGATATTTCTGGTAATAGGGGTCTGCATTCAGATGGGAGGGCGGCCCGCCGCCGGTGTGATATGCATTGACCAGGCTGCTGTGCAACCAGCCTGGTGTGTCTCCGTCCAGACAACAGAATCTGTACCATCCGCTGGATTCTTCTACCACTTCGTCCAGCCGGTCGCCAGCCTGAACGTTTCCGATAATGTCGTAGTCCATTCCGGGTCCGGTGCGGACGTTGCCGAGCTCGACATGGACGACCAGCACCTTGCCGATGGTGATCCTGGTGGGGGTGGGGACAGGTGTCGGCGTGGGGCTGGCAGTCTCGTTTTGGCTGCGTTGGACTTGCGCTTCATTCTGGTCCGACGATGGCTCGACCTGGTTTACCGTTTGGTAGCGGTCAACGAACTGCTGCACCAGTGCCTGCATGCTGGTTTCGAAGGTGTGAATCAGGTCTTCTGCTCTGGTCTCGTAGCCAGACCTTATATTTCGCCAGTCCAGGACAGTTGGCAAGGCCAGGAGCCGGTTCTCGATGGTTTCTAGAGTTGCTTTTGTGTTTTGGGCAAGGGCAGTGGACTGCTGTATGGAGATTGTTGGACTGGACAGGTAGAGGGTCAGGTAGATGGCCAGCGCTGTCAGGAACGCGAAGCGAAATAGCCGTCTCATTTTGAAAGGCTGTCGACTGCGGGCACCGCCGAACCCAGTTCCACATCTGACGCAGTGGGTCTCGTCGAGGTGGTTGGGCTGGCCGCACGGGCATTGTTTGATGCCGATTTTCCAGTCGAATTGTACTTTTTTTGGACTCATCGTGGTATCGCCTGTACCAGATGTAGACGAGAGTTGATGGGTGTCTGTTCCGTGTCAGGGTGAGTGTAAGGCAGCGGTGCAGGTTTTGCAACGTTTTTGGGGGGTGGGGTCTTTCGATTGGGGGGATGGGGTGTGATGGGGGGTCGGCGGGGGTTGTCTGGAGGGGGATTGGGGGGATTTTCAGGATGGGAGGGCGGGGGTGTCTGGGGGGATAGCGGGGATGGGGACGCAGGAGGTCAGGAGGAGGGCGAGAGTTAGTATGATGAGGAGGATTGGGTGTGGTTTCATCGGGGGATTATATCCTTTAGTGCCACTCTCTACTGGAAATACGATTTGGGGAAATTCTAGGCAGTTTCCCCCTCTATCGATACCTTACCTATTTGTCAATTCGCCTCTCCTCAATCCATTCGTTAAACTTACGCCGTTCCTCTGCTAGTTCATCTTGTTCTAACTTTCTTTTGAAAGCCATCCGCTTCTGCACTTCTGCCTCTTCTCTTTGTCTTTCTGCTATCTCTTGCTTTTCCTGTGCCTGTCGCTTCAACTCCTGTTCTTGCCGGTTTTGAAAGTAACATCCGTCCTGCTGGCAGCGGTCAGGATAGTAGCACTCTCTATCCGAAACGTTTGGACACATTGTTTTCTCGGCCTCTCTGACACACTGGGGACAGTTAGGGTCGTCAGTGAAGTTAAGGTAATCCCCGTGTGTGTTACACCGGTATGTAGAACATCTGTCACACGGTCCGTACTCCTCTCTGGTGGCTAAATGAACGGTGAATCTTCGATGATGAGGGTCTGAATATAAGTACCAATTCCCCGTGAGTCTATCGCAGTGCGGACAGACGTTGGCCAGGTATTTCGTCCCGGCATCACTGCTAAATCGACGCTCCATTACTACACCGTTGGCCTTGATGAAGTCCAATTCTTCGTCAGTGAAGCCAATCTCCGTGCCTCTTGTAATGTGGTACCCCAAAGCTTCATCGTCTTTGTACCCAACCGCGACACGCAGGCTCCTATTGCATTTCCAGCAATCAATCTCACTGATATCTATGGTTCTCCTGGGGAGTGGATGTGAACACTCATCGCATCTCGGTCTTTGGCAAAGCAAGGTGTGGGCGTCTATTTCTAACCGTTTTGACTTTAGGTCTTCCAGCCTAGCCTTTACTGTTAGTGAGGCATCTAACGCCTTATTCTTTCTTTGGCCTACGAATTCCTTCTTGGCATTCAGGTGAAACTCGATTACTTCGATCCCGTTATTCAGTGCATAGTCGTGAACATTTGACTCGGGTTTGTGGCTGTCAACGATCTCAACAAACCGGAGAGCATTATCACTTGAGCCAAAAATTGATAAATCAGGTCGTACAGGGCCGACCTGCTTATTTCTTACTACCCTGCTAGCGCCTTCTACCAGATTGATTCTCAGTTCGTCTCCACATTCATTGCACCTTCCCGTTGCATTTAGCTCCGCGCCGAGATTTTCCAAGATGTGCCGCTCTAAGAGCGAGACAGCCTGCTCATGGACGCTTTCATTGTACTGTCTTCTCATGGTCATCTCCTGGCCTCAGTTTTCTTAGGCGAACAAACGTTCAAATCACATTATAGTACATTGGTTGCCAATGATGTAGATCCTTTTCATTGGGATTCCGTGTAAGTCTTTTGTAGAGGTGGACAATTCATTTGACGCTATGAAATGGGTCCAAGACCTAGAAGACGTGTTGCGAAATGCGGTATGGGTTGGGGATGGAGCGTCTGAACTGTGATTTGGGGGATGGGCTGTGATTTGCGTTGGGCGCGGGTTGTCTGAATCAGGATTTGCAGGATTTAGGGATTTTCAGGATGGTTGAGGCGGGGCCGCCGATCGGGGAAACGGTGGCCGGCCTTTAGCAGGGGGATGCCTAGCGCCCCGGGTTGATAGCGTGTGCCCAACAGGGGAAGATCTTCTGGCTTGTGATGAGGCGTTTATGCAGTTGCGAAACTGAGGGTGAAGAGGATCGGTTTGGCGGTTAGCGATTGAGATAGTGAGACAAGTCGAATAGCCTTTGAGATGAGGGATTCACGTTCTCTTGCGACCTGGAAACTTTGCACAGGAAGGTGGTCCCTTCGTAGAATTTCAGCATCCAATCGGATCTGTGCGTTTCTTCGGGATGGGTGGGCTCTGCCCACGACCACCAGTATTGGAAGACGCCTTCGCCGATATCTGCAGGTTCCTCTTCATTCTGTAACCTGCGGACCGATTGCTGAACTTGCCAATCCATGTACGTGGAGTCATAGCTGCCAACAACGTCCACTGAATAATCGAGCGGCAGATATTTATCGGTTTCTTTCCAAAACAGACCGACAATAATCCTCTCAATTACGTCCTCGATACGTTCGTCGTCGGGAGCGACGGACGCGCCGTAATCAAATGGCAGTGAACTGACCAAATTCCCAGGCCAGCGCCGATTCCTAAAATTGAAGAGTGGATTTGAGAGTTCTCCTGCATTCGGGTCCTGCAGTGATCGTAACCCGCTCTTCTGTAACTGCCTTGCCGCATCGTGCCCCCGGCATTGCGGTGAAAAGATGAGAAAGTTGCGGAAATATTCGTCTTTCTCGGTGAGTTTTTCGTGGCAGTTGCGACAACAAGGCACAGTTATGAGATTCGAGGGCCTCGGTTTAGGAAACAAGCTCCTGGGGGGAATGTGATCGCGGGTCAGGTCTTCAGAAGAGTGACAGTACACGCACCGTTTCTTTTTCTTCTTGGCAGCCATTGCTGTTTACTCCCGCGATCTCTGCGATTAATCCTGTCAACTCACGATTCGAGCAATGTGCTCACAGCCCATGCCCGAGCGCGAACGGCGACCTAGTCCGGGGCGAAGATTCTATCATAGTGAGTCCAGTGATGCAATCGGCATTTGAAAAGTCGGCCTTTGGCAGGCTTGCTCTGATTCGACAGATCCACGCTCACAACTCAGAAGACATTTCGGGGTTCCCAGAACTGCCGACGACGACCCTTGGCCATTGAACCGCCCCTCCGCTGATATGGTGAATCTCTCGTTATATACACCTTGACTTGTGGTCCAGTTCTTGGGGCCAAGTTCACGCATCCGTTTGGATGCACCTTATTTTTCCCGTTTCGTGGTCCAAAGATTGGGACTCACCATATACAACTCACCTCACCCTGATTGCCGACACACGCCACACCGTGATAAACTCCGGTTACAGGAACAACAGTACGTCCTTGACTAACCCGCCACCACCTCCAAGACAGAAAGATGTCGGAACATATTGAAAGCACACATTTCCAACCACCCAGTCAGACACCTTCTGTAGAAGGTTATTTTCGAGTCCCACCCATCTGGATCGACCAAGAACCAAACCCAGAATCAACTGAACGATTCAGCCAGCAGTTTTACCATGGAGTCGTACTTGAAAAAACCCTCGATTCGAACATAACCGTACAAGCCTTACGGGACGGAACATTTCTCTTTGATTTCTCTTCCTACTCCCTTACTCCCCCAGTCACCATTCCTGGATACCCTTACCCAGGCCCCGGTATTCCTTACCAACCTCCCGCCGAAGCATCTGCGGCAGAAAGATTGGCAGAAAAGCATACGGAAATCCGAGCCAGTATAATAAACGTCCATCAAGTATGCCTAACGACTTCAGAAAGACTCCTCAAACGCCGTTTTGCCCAAATGGGGTTTCCCATAGATGCACAGGACACCCTGAAAGGAAGAAGCTTCACAGAAGCTGCCAATTACGACGGCGGACACGGAGATATCCATTCTCTCACTCGCAACATTGCGGATAAGATCAACGTGAATTCTGCGGGACCGTACCCTAGACGTGTTGTCGAACTCGATGTGGTGAAACATTCGCTGCAAATGCTCGATGAAATACTCCTAAAAGACGACCCTACTATTTTGCACATGATCACGTCGTTACAATCTGCGGCCCAAAGTTACACTGGAAGAAAGAACGGAGAATCCGTTGTCGTTGCTTGGTTCGTTTGCGAACAAATGATCTCGTTCGCCTGGAACACTCTCCTTGACGATGAACAAATGAATGAACGCATGCCAAGCCACCGCAAAAAGAAATTAAATGGACGAGATTATAGCGCCTCCGTCATAACGGAATTCCTAGAAATAATGAATGTAATCGACCACGAAACCTACAACCAACTCAATACAGTACGAAAATCCCGAAATGACTGGGCACATCAATTCAAGGAACCAACAGCCCAACATGTACATGACGCCATAGACTCTGCACAAAAACTCCTGTCGAAATTCAAGGGGGTTGAAATGCTTCTTTCCCTGACGGGACCTGGACCAGGTGTTCCTTCCTGGTTCATCTACAAAGATCCACCATAATTGCCCCTGCCTTCCACTAGCGCCTAAATCAACACCGTTTATCGATGAACAAGCAGTATAACGCGTCGCAACCTCGTCTGCCCCGCTTGAGACCTCCCCTATCCCTTTAGAGTTCGACCCAAATCGTGGTGGAATGAAGTCTAGGGTGAGCCCCAATACTTGGACCACACGAAGGATTAGAGAAAGCGCATCCGTCCGAATGCGGCCGGCGCCGATCAGAGCGCTTAGTGCCGTTCAGACAGTGTTGAAGCAAGACGTTGTTCGCGCCGCATTGCATAGTCAGGGCCGGACGCTTCCCCAGGCCAGAAGAATGAGACCTAGAGCGAGCGACGGTCCACTCAACCAGAAGGCACAGCGAACCCTGCGCATCTTGGCGCTGGCTATCCGGGAAACGATGTGGATTTGGCTGAGTAGCTGTTCCTCAATCACGTCTGAAGACATCTCCTTGGATCGCTTCACAAACTCCTCGCTTCGCATCGCCGCGATGTCTTCGAAGTAGATGAGGGACTGGCCGGTTCGCGGGTGCGTTGGCATGTAGACCCGGGCTGCCACGGAAACGGCGGCGCCCATGAAGACAAGGTACGCGCCGAGAACGACCCAGAGAAACACTCCCTCGAATCTCCACGGTTCGGCAGAAAGGGCGGGAATCAGTTTCTCGAATCTAGCCGCCAATGCACCGAGAATCGCTATTTGGAGAGCCAGGACGGGCGCCGCTTTGGCGTCTGCCGATCTGGTAAACGCGATGGAGCGCGACAACGACTCGTAGTGAGAGTTCAGACGCTCTTCCATGATCAAATTCCAGGTCTGCAGCCTGAAACTATCGTCTCGCAGAATTCGGGGCCGTGCACGCAGCACCACTCTGATTCAGACCTGTAGATCCGGCCGAAATCCAACCCCATCCCCCCGGGCGCCGGCTCCTGCGTCCACAGGCATTTTGTCTCTCCGATGGACGCGTCAAGGCCGTTTCCCTGGACCGCTTCACAGCAGCCGCAGTCCCGGAGAAGCGCCCGCCGCCGGATAGGGGAAGCTTTTCGGAACTGAGAGAAAACGCGCTCCGAAACCACCACCTGATTGGAACATGCCACCGAACTGAGTTTCGCCGCCATGTTTACGGGCTTGCCGGCCCACACTTCATTCTGCTTGGCGCCTCTAAGGCCCAGTCGTCGAACGAGCAATGTGCCCCGGTCTATGCCGACACCGGCCGTCAGTTTCCATTCGGTTGAAGTGTCCTTCTCGAATCGAACGGCAATGTCGCGTTCAACCTGGGTTCTTGCTGTGACCGCGCTGGCCACGGCGCAAAACTCGGACTGTGGACCGCTGAACAGAGCAAAGACGCCGTCGCCATGTATGTCGATGTAGTCGGAACCGAACCGTTCGAAGATTAGGACCATCGCTCTAATGAAATAGGTGTACGAGAACGCTGATGTCTTCGGGGTGCTGTCTGCACTCAGTTCAGTCGAACGCTTCAGATCGACAAACACGGCGGTGACATTTGGAATCTGAAACCATAAGCCCCTATTGACCGGTCCCTCTTCCGGGACTTCATTCAGTGCCATAATCTGCACGCCTAGTTCGGCTTGGGCATCCAGCTGTGAAGTCAGGTCCGCCAGGACCTCGTCTAATAACAAGAAGCTCCTCCAGCACAATTGCATCTATATATGGGAAAGCGCTACAAGCTCTGATCAGCGCCCGCCTCATCCTTCACGATGCACCTTTTGTCCTCGTTTGGTGGTCCAGATTTGGGGCCCACTTCAGTATGCGTTCGGACAGTCCTCACCGCTCGAAATTCTCTAGCGCTTCGTTTATCCCATAGGCGCTATTTTCCATCAGTCTATCGATAAGATTAAGGCTTCTGGCTCGAATTGTGTCCTCCTTACTCTGTTGGTAAATACGCAGAGTCAATTTTGTGACAGTACCTGCGGAAAATGCCGTTCCTGTACCTATGTCGGATGATGCAGGTCCGGCAAAGTCAATAAATCGTTCGCACGCTGACAGCGTGACTTCAGGGAGTTTGCCGGTGGTCTCTTCCAAGGCCATCAACAGGTGAGTGTAATTCTGCTGGAAGGCATCGCTGGAAACAAACTGCGTGACAAGATGGGGGTATTCCTCAAGTTGAGATCCCTCAAACCTGGAGAAACACTTCGCGGCTTCAGTACGGACGTCGGCACTTGAATCGTTGAACAGCTTGATCAGCTCATCCTCGCAATACGAGCGGTACGTAGCTGTCTTGACGTAGGCCGCCATCACTTGAGCCGCGCCAATCCTTTGGGCCTCTGACCCGGACAAGCCGAGTTCCGCTATATCAGCGGCCTCTTGCAGATCCAAGGCGGCCAAGCAGGCTTGACGCGCGCCAGCGGAAGCTACGTCAGGCAGTTGTGAAGAGACCATGCGTCTCAAAATGTGTGACAGTTCCTGGAAGTGAGTTTGGAGAGCGAGAAACAAGAACCGCCCTATGAAGCGCGTCCGTAGCAAGGCATCTTCTGTATTGCAGAGTTGTCGGAACAGCGTGACAGCCAAGTCCCGGTCATGACGCAAAACGGCTAACAGTGTTTCGGCTACGCATGACCGGACAGCAATTGAAGGGTCTTGGACCATCTTTTCCAATGCAGGTTGGAAGTACGTTATTCTTCTGTGGTCGTTCTCGATCAATCTTGCCATCGCCTCCGCGGCTCGGCCGCGATTCGTGTTATTGCCGTTCATAAGGATGTCCCCGCCAAAGTAGGGCTCTCCCCCTGGCGAAGCCGGGGTTCGCCACAGTTCCTGTTGGGGGTCGGGATCCTCAGTGGCATACCACGCTACAAGGTCAAGTGCCTCTGCCGGGACTTCCTCTTGGGCTGAACTGGCAATCGGACCGCAGATATAGCGGCCTAGCGGCCTGCCCTCAATGCGGTGACACCGTTCAGTGACTCTTAGGATGGTCTCAATGTCTAAGTTTGTGTCTCTGAGCCCGCTAAGGACCGCTTCAAAGTAAAATGGATTGGCGTGATCCGGGAATCCTAGCACCAGTTCGGCGAACCGCCTGGGTTCGCGCTTTACCTGGTTTTCCAGAACACGGGACAGTTCGCGGGCTCCCCCGACATAACGGCCATCCTGTGTAAAATCGTCTCTATCGGTATCGTGTCGGTGGATAGCGGAGAGCCATTGCCCATCGCGCATCTTTTCGGCCGCATCCTCAGGTATCGGAGGCTGGGCCACCTGCATTTCCGTTGGCGCCGGAGATACCGGCTCCTGCAGTCCAAATTTCCGTCGCCACTCTTCAAGGCGCTTGTGGGCCTTTTCTGAACGTCGAGTTTCAGTGATGCCGCTCAGCAGAGTAAACTGAGCGTACCCGAATTGCTTTCTACCCCAGACATCCTTTTCCCAGTCCGAATAATATCCAAGCAGCAATGTTTCCAGTTGTTTGAGCTTTTCGTCAGAGCAATGGGGTGATATGGATTCGATCAATTGCCGCGACGCCCAATGTGAGTCCGACGAGTAACCTATGTTCAAGCGTTCTGGCTTCTTGCAAAGGTGATCTACTCCTTCGTCCGCAAATAGCGGCCCGTTAGCAGCGAGGCTTCGGAGCAGCAGATATTGGATTGTCTCGAACGGAGATTCGCGTATAGGCTCTATTACTGAGCGGAATACGTCCGTTTTCTGTACAGCAAGCTTGGACAGGGCAGTTTCCATGGCATTTAGCAGAGCGGCTCCGATACTGTCCCTACTCTGGAAAATCCTGAAAGACCAAATTTGGTCTCGCAGAAGTCCATCAGGCTTTTGCGAAGCACAGTCCTCTATGACTGCTTGCATGAACGGCAAAACCTCCCGTACGAAAGCCTCTGGGGCATTGCCGGCGAGTTCTTTCAGCGTTCTTTCATCAAATGGGCTGTCTGCGATGGCGCCGCTGTTGTAGCCAAAGGGATTGGGTTGCCCTGCCTTGAGGCTCAGTTTGCGCCGACGGTTCAAGTAATGACCGACTACCTCGCAGCCCCACGAAGGGCGATTGGATTGCAGATTAGTCAGGAGGAGCCAGAAGTCGCTGTTGGCTGCCAAAGCGCCGTCAACGTGGTCGAGAATGCCTACGTCTATCAGTTGGAGCATAAACTCGAGGTAGCGCCGACCTTGACTCCAGTCTCCCCACAGCGCTAAATAGCATAGGCGGCTATTCCAGCGTTCTGACTTGCCGACGCAGGGTTCTACGATGTCCGCCACCCTGTCGGGCATTTCACTCTGAATTACGTTCAAGATCGAGACAGTCCGGTCGACGAAGGCTTCATCCGGGTCATCCAGCCACCGCTGCACTAATCCCAGGCAGTCAACCAACTGGAACCAGTGAGGACGGCGCACTATTTCCCAGGCGAGGCGTGTTATGGGGTCGCTGAAGTCTCTTCCAGCGAAACGGGACAAGATGTCCCATTCTTCCTTTTTCGGTTTCGACAGATCGGCCAAGAGGGCAAAAATCACCTGCTTTATGTGGAATCGTACGCCAGGACTAGAGAGAACTGTCTCGAGGTCGGCGATGTACCGATCGAAATCCGTATCACGCAGGTAAAGCAATATCTGCCGCACCTGCGCGCGCCGGAACAGATGCTGTTCACCGTTCACCAACAGGTCCAACAGGCTCTGGGGATCTCTCGCAAAACGCCGGGCATATGCGTAATCGAAAAATCCTTCATGGAAGAAGGAGTACCGCTTGTTTTCAAGGACTAGAACATTTTCCGATACCATCGCCTCGGCGTCGCGATTCCAATCCTCCACGACAACTATCGGCGCGTTCAAAGTCTGGTGTTCGTGCATATGGTCGCACAGGGCATATACCACCTGGGTCCATTGCACCGATCGGTCAAGCCGTTTTTCGACCTCTCTCTCCTTGTGCTTCCAAAAATGTTCGTAAAGATCCTGGGCCTTCTCGAAATTCAGGGCACGGACTTCTTCATCTCCTACCAACTCCGACAGCAGCTTCAGATGCAAAGGAACCGACAAGAGGTCCAGTTGTGTGGAGTTGAGCGAGTTTGCATCCAGACCGTGGCTGGCAACAACTTCACGTACGGTTTCATGCGTCAGTCGCTCAACAACCACGGCCTCGGCGACTCCATCTGCTTGCGTAAGTCGGCGCAGGCGGTGGTCGTGATCGAGATCGAACTTGCGACAAGCCAGCAGGATGCGCATATTGGGATGGGCTTGCGCCTGCCGAACGATTTCATAGACGCAGTCGAAGAGGTTGGTATTTCGGCCCGAGGCGAGGCTCAAAGCATCCAGTTGGTCTATGACAAGGACACACTGCTTTCCCTGAGCCACGGCGGCAAGGACGGTGGCAGGAGAGCCGGGTAGTCCAAGCTGCTGGCCTACGTCTTTTGGCAACTGGGTGAGCGCCAATCGGTCGGCGCGAAGCGCCACCAGTGGTGTGCGGGTGCCGAGGAGTTTCGCAACCACCTGAAGCATCACTCCGCTTTTGCCGATGCCTGCCTCTCCGGTCAACAGAACGCCTGCTTTGTCGCTGGATTTGCCCAGGTGATCGAGAACTGTCTGGACCTCTTTGCGTGGGAGGACAGTACGATTGATAGCTTGACCGCGCAGGAGGTTAAGGTAGCGGTCGTTTGCCTCCCCGATAGCCTCAAGGACATCCGGGTTATTGTACCAGTAGCAGCGTTTAAATCCTCTGGACTGCAAATGGTTCCAGATATCATGACCTGTGAGTATATTATGGATTCTGTCCGAGGCCATCTCAGCTAAAACGTCTACAACAGTTGCGGCATTCCCTTCGACCAGCCTTGATGCCTGGCATTCAATCATGGTGCGGAGGCGGGACTCGCCGATCGTTTCAATGTAGACGCGCTTTAACTGTTCGTATATCTCCTCCCCAGGAACGTCTGGTTGAGACTGTCGAACACGGTCAAAGTCCTTTCTCCGTTCGTCGGCGCTAAGAAAATTTGTGTTGAATTCATCCCAAGATATTGCCCCTCTGGCTCTATCAGATAGCTCAGCTAACGGGTCTGCCGAGGTGGCTGAGACAAATACGCAACGCACCTTCAGGTCGGCCTGGAGTTTTGCAGAGAAGTTGTTCAGAACTCCTTCTCTGATCAGGGCGGGGAGTGTCCATTGTCCGTTTGAACGTTGTCGTTTTACCTGGTGGTATTCTTGGATGCCCTGCTTTGTGATTCGGAATTCAAACCCTTGTCCTTCCAGGTCGGGCGGTTCCAGACGTATTGAGTCAGCCTTTTCGTCCATGACATCCAGCATGCACGCCACAGTCCAAAGTCCTTCGTATCGGTTGCCATACTTTTCAGCTGCTCCGCCCGGTAACGGCATGGCGTGGTAGCTCCTTCAATCATTCCAAGAGTTTGTTCTTCTTTCCCAATTCGCAGGACACGCGATGGCCGCATGGCCACCAATGATTCTCCCGCTGCCCTCGCTGGAGTCTGCACCACTTCACAGGCGATCGCGCGTCACCTTCTATGCGCCCAAAGACCCGGTCTTGGTGACCTGCTCCATTATACACCTTAGCTTGTGGTCCAGTTTTTGGGGCCAAGCTCAGGGGGCCCAGTCTTGTGAGAGGAGGGCCGCTTGTTCGAGGACGGTTTGGGTGGCCTTTTCCTGTTTGTCGGGCGGGTAGCCGTGTTTGCGCAGGATGCGACGGACGCGGGTGCGGAGGTAGGCGCGGACGCTTTCGCGGTGGGTCCAATCTATGGTGACGTTGCGGCGGACGGTGTCGACGAGCTCGCGGGCGATGTCTCGCAGGGTATCGTCTCCCAGCACTTTGACAGCGCTGTCGTTGGTCTCCAAGGCGTCGTAGAAGGCGAGTTCGTCCTCGGAGAGGCCCAGGCGCTCGCCGCGGGCGTCGGCTTCGCGCATTTCTTTGGCCAGTTGGATCAGCTCTTCGATGACCTGGGCGGCCTCTATGGCCCGGTTCTGGTAGCGGCGCAGGGATTGCTCGAGCATTTCGGCGAAGGAGCGGGACTGGACGAGGTTCTTGCGGCGACGGACGGACAGTTCTCCTTTGAGAAGCTTTTGCAGGAGCTCGACCGCGAGGTTGCGGTGGGGCATGTCGCGGACCTCGGCGAGGAAGTCGTCGGAGAGGACGGAAATGTCGGGCTTGTCGAGGCCGGCGGCGGCGAAGATGTCGATGACGCCTTCGGAGACGACGGCCTGGGAGATGATCTGGCGCACGGCAAGGTCCAGTTCCTCGTCCGTAAGAGCATCGGTAGCGGTTTTCTTGGAGAGCGCGGCGCGCACGGCCTGGAAAAAGGCGACGTCGTCGCGGATGCGCGTTGTTTCGGGGTGGGGCACTGAGAGAGCGAAGGCCTGGGACAGCTCGCGCACGGCGTTGAGGCAGCGTTCTTTGCCGTCCTCCAGCGCGAGGATGTGCTCCTGGGCGGCGGGCAGCAGGTTCAAGCGCTGTTGGGGCGTGCCAGTTGTCCAGAGGGTCCAATCGAAGCCGTGCAGCAATCCAAGGCAGACGTCGTACTTTTCCAGCATTACGGCGACGGCTTCGGCCTGGTTGATGGCGGTGTCGCCGGTGCCGCCGCTCTGGGTGTAGGTAGCGAGCGCCTTTTTCAGGTCCTGGGCGAGGCCCAGGTAGTCGACGACGAGGCCGCCGGGTTTGTCTTTGAAGACGCGGTTGACACGGGCGATGGCCTGCATCAGTCCATGGCCGCGCATGGGCTTGTCGACGTAGAGGGTGTGGAGGCTGGGCGCGTCGAAGCCAGTGAGCCACATATCGCGCACGAGCACGATCTTCAGCGGGTCGTCGGGATCGCGGAAGCGATTGGCCAGTTCTTCGCGGCGGGCTTTGTTTCTGATGTGTGGTTGCCAGTGCAGGGGGTCGGAGGCGGAGCCTGTCATGACCACTTTGATGGCGCCCTTGGCGTCGTCTTCGTCTTCCCATTCGGGGCGGAGATGCACGAGCTCGCGGTAGAGGTCAATACAGATGCGGCGGCTCATGCAGACGACCATGGCTTTGCCGTGCATGACCTCCAGCCGTTGCTTGAAGTGTGAGACGATGTCCTCGGCGATCTGGCTGAGGCGATTTTCGGCGCCGACTACGGCCTCCAACTGCGCCCATTTGCTCTTGAGTTTCTCGGTGCGCTCGACCTCCTCGCCTTCGGTGATCTCTTCGAACTCAGGGTCGATTTTGGGCCGCTCGCGTTCGAGCAGTTCCAGCTTGGCGAGGCGGCTTTCGTAGAAGATGGGCACGGTTGCACCGTCCTCGACGGAGCGCTGGATGTCGTAGACGCTGATGTAGTCGCCGAAGACGGCGCGGGTGTTGGCGTCCTGGAGCTCGATGGGGGTGCCGGTGAAGCCGACAAAGGAGGCGTTGGGGAGGGCATCGCGCATGTGGCGGGCGAAGCCGTCGATGAAGTCGTACTGGCTGCGGTGGGCTTCGTCGGCGATGACGACGATGTTGCCTCTATCCGAGAGGGTGGGGTGGGTATCGCCCTTTTCTTCGGGAAAGAATTTCTGGATGGTGGTGAAGACCACGCCACCGGCGTTGACCGAAAGCTTTTGGCGCAGGTCGGCGCGGCTTTGGGCCTGGGTCGGGAGCTGGCGCAGGAGATCCCGGCAGCGGGAGAAGGTGCCGAAGAGCTGGTCATCGAGGTCGTTGCGGTCGGTGAGGACGACGATGGTGGGGTTCTGCATGGCGGGTTCGCGGATGATTGCGCCGGCGTAGAAGGCCATGGTGAGGCTTTTGCCGGAGCCCTGGGTGTGCCAGACGACGCCGATGCGACGGTCGCCGGGTTCTCCGCCCGGTTGGGGCGCTGCCTCATAGCGTCCGTTGGGCTCGACCATGCGCCGGTCGTCTATTTTCAGTTGGGCTGCCCTTAGTGTCTCGCCCACGGCGACGCGGACGGCGTGGAACTGGTGATAGCCCGCCATCTTCTTGACGAGCGCGCCGCTGCCGTCGTCTTCGAAGACGGTGAAGTCACGCAGGAGGTCTAGGAAATAGTAGGGCGCGAAGACGCCCTCCAGCATCACCTGCAGTTCGGTCAGGTTCGGGTCGGCCAAGGTTTCGCCGGTAATGGTGCGCCACGGTTTGAACCATTCGGTGCCTGCGGTGAGCGGGCCGATGCGGGCCTCGATTCCGTCGGAGACGATGAGCGCCTCGTTCATGCTGAACAGTGTGGGCAGCTCGGCCTTGTAGGTCTGGAGCTGGTTCCAAGCGGTCCAGATGGTGGCGTCCTCGTCGGCCGGGTTTTTGAGTTCGATGACGGCAAGGGGCAGGCCGTTGACGAAGAGCACAATGTCCGGGCGGCGCTTGTTTTTGTTTTCGGTGACGGTGAACTGGTTGACGGCGAGCCAGTCATTGGCGGTCGGATTGTCGAAGTCGACGACGCGCGCTTGTGCGCCGCGGATGGAGCTGTCGTGGGAAGGGTATTCGACGTTGACACCGTTTACGAGCAGGCGGTGGAAGGCACGGTTGCGGGATTCCAGGGTGGGTCCTGGGGGGTGGGTAAGCTTGTTGAAGGCGTCGTCGAGGGCTGGGCCAGGGATGTCGGGGTTGAGGTCGGCGAGGGCGTCGTGCAGGCGCTGTTCGAGGACGGTCTGGTCGTAGCTGGAGCGTTCAGGGGTTGACGCGTCAGGGGCGATGTCCGGGCCGTGTGTTATCGTCCAGCCGGTGGACTGCAGCCAGTCGAGGGCGATCTGTTCGACGTCGGCTTCGGTGAGTGTGATCATTTTATAGAAGGATATATCATTGCAAGATGCCGTCTATCAGTTCATCCATGCACTTTGGACGAATTTTCTGTTAACGAATGGGCGTTTCGATAACAACAAAGGTGGGGGAATTGTCAACAGATGGGCACTAAGAGGAGGCACGCAGCGCACCGCACTAAAGGCGGGGCAGGTTGGGACCTGAATCAGGGTGGCGTTTCCTCATTCGAGATGATTGATTTAATGCGGGCGTTGAGCAGATTCCAGCGTTGGTTGACTCGTTCGAGATCACCCTCGGCGATGACTGTGGCTTGTTCGGCGTGGGCTTGGATAGCGCGAGCGTATTCGGACTGGCTAAGTACGGCATTCACGGATTGCAACGTGCCGTCGATCTCCGTTTTCAGTCGGACCTTCCCTTCTTCCTCGTCTTCTCTGCGACTCAAAATGTTTACGAATCCGACAAGTCTTTCATCCAGCCGTGGTCCCCGTTGTCGAAAGGCTCGCGCCGCCTCCCGCAGTATAGGTGCATCGTCGTTGGAAAAACGGATGACTTCGCGTGCCTTTGGAGTAGGACGCGTCCGCGCCCAAACAAAGCTAACGTCCATTGTTGAGAATGGCACTATCATCTTGTCGAGAGCCTCACAGAGGTTGGCGCTCACACCTTCGGGCAAAACTGTTGCAAAGGCATCGGATGCCCCACTAACCGTTCCTTCGATGGCTTTGCGGGCAGCCTTTAGGGTGCTGGCCAGATGTCTTGTTATGCGGCGTTCAACGATGTCGTCTTCGGAAAGTTCTTTTGAATCGAGATCGAGCGCTAGTTGCATCGGAGGCGGCACAACAGGGGAAAGTAACGTGAGAACAAAACTACCCTGTTCAGTCTGCCCCAGGCGCATCTGACGCAGATAATCCCGCGCCTCCTTGTTTGCCCCTGCGCGGTAAAGTGGCTGTGGATTGTCATAGGAGCAAGCGGCAGCTAGGAGCAGATCACTGGCTCCCCTGACGAAGTCGACGCCATCACCCAAGGGGACGGCACCGTCACTACTATCGGGAGCCCGCATTCTGATCACGTCCCGGTCAGTTGTTACGAGGTCGCGATAGAGAGCGAATTCGTCGACATCGGCGACTCGCGCGAAGACCCCGATGAGTGTCGAAACCACGTTTGCGTAATCACTGAGATTCTCGGTTCGAGGCAGGATGATTTCCGGCAGCCCATCGGCTACGTATACGTCAGAAAATTCGCCGTAAGGTTCCACATTTGCCCAGCCCTCGGCACGTGCATAGGCCGAAAGGGCAGCGGGGGATACCGCCAACAACGCGTCTCTGTCCTGTATACTGGCTTTCATTGGATGCTCCCTTTCCGAGACTGTTCCATCAACATACGCAGATTGTCTACGTTGAACAGATTCTGTTCAGGGATATGGACGGTGATGGATGACTTGTTCTCCGTCTCATCATGCCCCCTAAGATTAAGCCAATAGGCTCTGCGCCGCAAGATAAGCTCGTAGGCTGTTATTGTCAGCCACTCGGTTTGGTCTCTTGGCATATCGAGCACAACAAGTAAGCGCGGTGTTTGGCTCGGAAAACACAGAAGATTATGGTTCTCTGACCTGAGCGGATAATGAAAGAATCCGTTCGAAGGGTTGCCTAGGTTAATCGTTGCCTTCAATTGTAGGGCGATAGCTGGACGCATATCTCCCCCAGCCTGAATGAGCACATCAATTCCATCCCTGTCTTTAGAATAGTGAGCAGTCGTGTATCCGGCGCGTGCGGCCACGGCCTGAACATAGGCGCGGGAAAGCTCTTCTTCAATGTCAGTTAAAGCCAACAAGGAATCTGTCATTCGCAAGTCTCTACACAGTTCTTTCTCTTTTGTGCGACAGTTGCAAGAGGCGTGCCACGGGTTAAAGTTTACGAGGCAAAAGCCTGCTCGACGTCGGCTTCGGTGAGGGTGGTTATTTCGCCCAGTCCAATACACCAGCGATCTCAAGGCCAATGATGATCGCTAAAACTGCGTGCAGTACAGCAAACAGACCAGGTATCCACCGTTCTCTGGTTGTCACCGCCCTGTATGCCTTGCCCTTCCCCCCTTCAGCCAACCGCCACTCGCACTTGTACATCGCCGCCGGCAGATGCTGCTCCATTTCGTGGATCAAGGCGAACTTGACACGGTTCAGGTCGGCGTGTGACTTGATAATCCGGCCCCAAAGCCAGGAGATGAGAATTCCAGCAATGGGAACAAGCAGCGTCCACCAGTTCGCGCCAAAACTGGCCGACTGAAGCCCGTACAGCGCAACGAGGGCTGTGTTGAGGGTCAGAAGGTAACTACTCGAAGCGACCCGCCGTGCGCTGACGTTCTCAGCAGACTGCACGTAGAGCTTGTACTGCTCCAGAAGGTCCGTTCTGAAGCTATCCCCATACGTCTCTTTCGAAATATGGAACAGGCGGCTGTCCGGCTGATCAGCCATAGTTCACTTTGCTCTTGCGATCTGTTTCTTCAAGTTTTCCCAAGTCCATTTGTGTATCTTGTCCGTTGAAAGGGCATTCCGTGGCTTGGTGCATGTCTTGTTTGGGCGGCCCCGGAGCAAGAAATAGGGCTTTTTTTCTTCTTGGGTAATGGTCACTTCCACGGCGACACCCTTCGCATCATGGGTGTGTTCACCGCAGATCACGATGGTCAGGTCAGCCTTTCGGATACGACTACGAACCTCTTTTCTCCATTTTCGATTGAGCCGCTCATGTACCGACCGATCTTCAATATTGAACGGCGAATCTGATTGATTGGCTTGGCCCAT
>Ga0209754_1001437_pt1 | contig 23845 bp, 25 predicted proteins | sample MesohylBB_FD_187295 | JGI IMG/M metagenome (GOLD analysis project Ga0209754, IMG submission 187295) | Host-associated microbial community of the marine sponge Aplysina aerophoba from Gulf of Piran - sponge mesohyl, lysed by bead beating... | ecosystem: Host-associated > Porifera > Sponge >... | reverse complement strand
CCCCCCCGGTTCGTCATTCCCGCGAAAGCGGGAATCCAGGCGGGGTGAGGCGGGGAGTACGTCCGTGTCGCCCCGCCCCACCCCTGGATTCCCGCTTTCGCGGGAATGACGAACCGGGGGGACCGGGTGACGAACCGGGGGGACCGGGTGACGGCCGGGAGGACCGGGTGACGACCGGGGGGACCGGGTGACGGCCGGGCAGACCGGGTGACGGCCGGGGGGACCGGGTGACGAACCGGGGGGACCGGGTGACGACCGGAGGGACCGGGTGACGGCCGGAGGATCGGTTGACGGTGGAGTCGGACCGGTGGACATGGCGGGAGTAGCGTGGGAATGACGGAATTTGGTTCACCATGGACGAAGAACAACTTACAGAACTCCTGAATCGCGTCCGGCGCGGCGAGGTGGCGGTCGACGACGCGCTGGAGCGGCTGCGGCACCTTCCCTTCGAGGACCTGGGGTTCGCCAAGGTGGACCATCACCGGGCCTTGCGGCAGGGATTTCCCGAGGTCATCCTGGGCGAGGGCAAGGAGGTGGCGGACATCGCCGCCATCGCCCGGGCGATCCGCAAACGCGCGGTGAACGTGCTCATCACGCGCCTGTCCGATGAGAAGATGGACGCGCTCAAGCCGCGGCTTCGGGGCTTCCGTTTCCATCGCGAGGCGCACGCGGCCACGTGGCGCGCCAAGGACGCGCCGCTCAAGGGCAAGGGGACCATCGCGGTGGTGTGCGCCGGCACCTCGGACATCCCGGTGGCCGAGGAGGCCGCGGTCACCAGCGAAATCATGGGCAACCGGGTGGAACGGGTCTATGACGTGGGCGTGGCGGGCCTGCACCGGCTGCTCGGGCACCACCGGCAACTCACCGAGGCGGCGCTGCTGATCGTCGTGGCGGGCATGGAAGGCGCGCTGCCCAGCGTCGTGGCCGGCTTGGTGCGGCGGCCGGTCATCGCCGTACCCACCAGCGTCGGCTACGGCGCCAGCTTCCATGGCCTGTCCGCGCTCCTGGCCATGCTCAACTCGTGCGCCGCCGGGGTCACCGTGGTAAACATCGACAACGGCTTCGGCGCCGGCTACGCCGCGTCGCTGATCAACAGGGATTGAAATGGCCGATGAAGAAAAGAAATACCGGGTCTTGCGACGGGCGTCGGAGCTGAGTGTCCGGCTCACGGGCGACTCCCTGCCGCGGGTGCTGGCGGACGCGGGGTTCGCGCTCTTCGATCTGCTCGTGGACCTCGACGCCGTGGAGGCGCCGGAGAGCGTCACAATCGAGGTGGAGGGCGTGGACCACGACGACCTCATGGTAAACTGGATTCGCGAGCTGCTCTACGAGTACCAGGCGAGCGGCTACGTGCTGAAGGAGTTCACGATTCACGAGGCCGGCGAGTTCTTCGTGCGCGCGGAGGGCCGCGGTGAGAAATTCGATCCCGACCGCCACGAAGAACGCGAAACCATCGCCGCGGTCAACGAGCGCTCGAGCCACCTGGGGAAGATGGGCGACCAATGGACCGCCCAGGTGGGGTTCGAGTTATGAGGGTCAACCGGGCCGTTGATGCAACGTGAGCCCGAAGCGGTGAGGGCTCCGCGGGTCCGAGGAGAAACCGGGGCTGTTCATGCGCTCTGACTACCATGGCTGTTCGCTCATCGCCGACCCGATCCACCGCTACATCCCCTTCACCGTGCCCGAGGAACCGGGCGAGGTCACGGAAAAGGACCTGATCGACTCTCCCTGGTTCCAGCGCCTGCGCTACATCTTCCAGCTCCAGAGCGCGCGCTGGGTCTACCCCTCCGCGGAGCACAGCCGCTTCCAGCACTGCCTCGGGGCCATGCACCTGGCCGGGGCCTTCGCCCGCGGGCTGTACCCGTCCCTGCACAATGTCCTGGGCGAGGACTGCCCCTCCGCCAACTACGTGGAAGCGTACATGCGCGTCATCGGGCTGCTGCATGACGTCGGCCACGGCCCGTTCTGCCACTTCTTCGACAACCACTTCCTCAGCGATCACGGACTGATCCACGAGGACCTCTCCCAGGTCATCATCCGCGAGCACCTGGGCGACCTCATCCGCGGCATCCGCCGGAGCCCGTCGGGCCCCTTCGCCGAGGGCGAGGAACTGGACCCCGACGAGATCGCCTTTCCCATCAAGAAGGACTCCGACGACGACCCCGCGCGCCCGCGCTGGGTGCGCTTCCTGCAGCCGCTGACCAACGGCATCCTCACCTTCGACAACCTCGACTACGTGTCGCGCGACTCGTACATGTGCGGCGTGGCCATCGGCCCCATCGACCGCGAACGGCTGATGTACTACACGTTCATCTCGCCCAAGGGACTCACGCTGCACCGTTCCGGCGAGGGCGCTCTCACGATGTTCCTGAACGCGCGCAAGTACCTCTACGAAAACGTCTACTTCCACCGCACCACCCGGGCCATCGACGCGCACCTGCAGGAACTGTTTCCGGAGACCATGGCGCGGATCGCGCCGGGGAATCCCCTGGAGCACATGGACCGGTACCTGCACCTGACGGACTGGTCGCTCTTGCAGGAGGTCTCACACTGGCGCCGGCTCGGCACGCCGCTGGGGCGCGAATGGGGGCGCATCCTCGACCGCGACCTCAAGTGGCGGCTGGCCTACGAGCGGAGCCTCGCGGGGTCGGAGCTCGACGCCGGGCTCGACGCCATCGGCGTGCGCGACTGGGAAGCGCGCGTGCGCGCCGCGCTGCCGGCCGACCGGCGCGACCTGGTCTTCCGCGTGGACATGGCCAGCCAGGACTCGCGCCCCGAGAACCCCATGGCCATGGGCAAGAAGCAGATCCACACCTACGACCCTTCCACCGGCATCATCACCAAGGAATCCATGGCCGAGCTGTTCGCCTACATCCCCTCCAAGATCGTCAAGTTCCGCGTCTTCGCCCTCGACCACGCCCACGACCGCCTGCTGGCCTCCTGCACCGAGGAGGTCTTGCGCGCCGCCGCGGGGTGAGAGCGGTCAGCGCCGGAACCTGTCCCCGAGCCACGCCGGGGCGTGAGCGGCCAGCACCAGGCCGCAGCCCAACGTCAGGATGGCGGGACCCAACGGCACGTCGAACCGGTAGGCGATCGCGAAACCCGTCAAGCCGATGCCCGCGCCGGCCAGCGACGACACGATGAAATAGGGCGCCATGCGCGATACCAGGGGCCTCGCGGCGATGGGCGGGAGCACCAGCAGGCCGAAGGTGATCAGCGGGCCGGCCATCATGACCCCCAGCGCGATGGTGACTCCGGCGAGCAGGTGGAAGAGCAGGTCCCACGTGAAGGTGCCTCCCTTGAGGAGGAAGGTGAGGTCCCGGTCGAACGACGCCATCAGCAACTCGCGCCGGAAGAGGACGAGGCCCGCCGTCACCGCCGCGTAGACCGCGCTGAGGACGGCAAACTCGGTCCAGGACAGGACCACCGCTTCTCCCTTGACCAGGCCCAGGATCGCCGCGTCGCCGAAGGGATGGACCGCCACGAAGAGGATCATGAGCGACCCGGCCAGGGCATACGCCACGGCCAGCCGCGTCTCCGAGCGCCCGCCGCCGCGAAGGTCCGTCAGCGCGAGCAGCGTCATGCCCGCGAAGGTGAACAGCAGCGAGCCCGCGTAAGCCAGCAGGCGCTCGATCTGGTGCGCGTCGCCCGACGTGTGGCCCGGATGCGGCACCAGGCCGACTTCGTGCGCGAACAACGCGAAGGCCGCGCCCGCGGCCGCGAACTGCGGCAGGGTCAGGCCCAGCAGCACACTGCGCCTGAGCACCAGGAAGCCCCCCACCACCGGACACACCAAGCCCAGGACGACGCTTCCCAGGACCGCCGGGAAGAGCAGGAAGGCAGGGTCCAGGATCTCCGCGAATGCCTGCACCACGTCGGCGCACCTTACGCGGCTTCGCGGATGCCCCCGTGCACGCGACCGTCCGAGACCTGGATGACGCGATCACAGGACCGCGCGAGGAGGTCGGCGTCATGGCTGCAGATGACGATGGCCAGACGGGAGCACCGGTTGATCTCTTCGAGCTGTCGCGCGATGTCCTCGCGGGTATGCCGGTCCACGCCGGCGAACGGCTCGTCGAGCAGCAGCAACGCCGGATCCACGGCCAGGGCGCGGGCGATGAGCGCCCGTTGACGCTGCCCGCCCGAGAGATGGAAGAACACCGCTCGCCCGAGGTGGACCAGGCCGACCTGGAGCAGAACCTTGTCGACCCGCTGCCGTTCGCTTGGCGGGAACAGCCGCCAGGGACGCAGCCGGCCGTAGGTGCCCATGGCCGCCACCTCCCGGACGCTCAGCGGGAAGTAGGCGTCGAGGGTTGCGTGCTGGGGTACGTAGCCGAGGCGGGCCCGCGGCATGTGGCGTTCCACGTTGCCGCCGCGTGGCGGGAGCAGGCCCAGCATAGACCGGAGGAGAGTGGTCTTGCCGGACCCGTTGGCTCCCGCCAAGCCGACGAATTCACCGGCGTCGATGCGCAGATGGACATCGTCGAGTACCGTCTCGGGGCCGTACCCCAGACACGCGTGCTGGAGCGCGAGGAGAGGACGCTCCGGCGAGGCGCTCGCGGTCACTGACGGACCGCCTTGGAAAGGTGGGTGACGAGGTAGTCGATCAACTTGACGTAGGTGTCCACGCCGGGCCGCCCGCCGACGTACAAGGGCACGGGCACCACGGCGGCACCGGTTTCACGCGCGACCCGTTGCGGCACCCGGCTGGGATAGGTGCCGTACACCACCAGCGGCACGCGCGCGGCCTTCATCCGCTCCACCAGTTGGACGATGTGCGCCGGCGTCGGTCCGATGCCGGCCGCCACTTCCAGGGTGCCGAACAGCCGCATTCCGTAACGCTTGGCGAAGTAGGCCATGTCGTCGTGGTAGCTGACGTACTGGATACCGTCGAGGCTCCGGGCGGCCTTTTGCCACCCGGGTATGCGCCGGTCCAGCTCCGCGGTGTAGGCTTGCATGTTCTCCATGAAGAAGGAGCGGTGCTCGGCGTGGGCCTTCGACAGGCCTTCCGCGATGTTCCGGGCGATGAGCTTCCCCAGCACCGGGTCCAGGTTGTAGTGGGGATTGCCCCGCGGATGGATGTCGCCACCCTTGCGCGAGAGGGTCTTGGGCGGCTTCAGGGGCACGACCCCGGTGGAGGTGTCGATGTAGCCGATGCCGCCGCGCGCAATCCGCGGATTGGCGGCCACGTCGAGCAGCGCGGGCAGGAAGGCGTGCTCCAGCGACAGCCCCATCAGCACCACCGCGTCCGCGCGGTTCAGCAGGGTGACCATGCTCGGCTTCACCTGGACGCTGTGAATGTCCCGGACACCCAGCGTCAGGCTGTTTACCGACACCCTGTCCTTGCCGATCCGCCGCGTGATGTCGGCCAGGTCCGGAATGGTCGTCACCACGCGGATCTTCTGGGCCGCCGCCGGTCCCGCCAACAGCAGGACCAGCGACAGCGTGAAGGCGGCCCGCGGCCACCACCGTATGAAAGGACTCGTCATGCGCATGTCTCCTCAAGGACCCTAGGGTCGTGTCCCGCAAATACGTGGCATAATTTGCTGGTCTTTTTCGCCGTCGGCTGCGTTGCTCTTCCTCGCGTGGTGCCCGCCACTGCTCGTCATCGCGCCTTGCCGACGACGAAAAATCCTGCGCAACTTATGCCAGGTATTTACGGGACACGACCCTAGCGCCGCTCACGAAAACCGTGCGTGTGGCTGCCGAGAACGGTGGTCCATTGGAGAAAGACCTGCGAACCGTCGTACGACGAACCCTCGTCGTCGTCCCATCCCTGGGTGTACTGGAGCCGCAGGCGATTGAACTCGCTGGGCGCCCAGGTGATGTACGGCGACAGACTGAGCGTCCTGTGGTCGGGGTCTTCCAGCTCGGGCGCGGAATCCAGCAACAAACCCAGGCTCCATTTGCCGGGCAACTCCGGATTGACGTCCCAGTTGGCGTAAGCGTAGCCGCCGCGGGCAGTCATGGTTCCGACGTCGTGGAAGTCCTGGCGGTTGACGAACCATTCACCGGCGACGGTGAACCCTTCGTAGAAACCCGGCACGAGGGGCCGGTGCCGAAGCGTCACGTCGACGCCCATGAGCGAGCGACGGCTGTCTTCTTCCATCTCCGTCCTCGGCGAATGCGCCAATGACGAACCCACCTCGAGATTCCAGGTTTCGCTCAGGTCGAAGTAGGCGTGCAGCCGGCCCAGGTAGGTCAGGTCCTCGAGGGAGCGGCTTCCGCCTTCGTCGGCGTGCTCTTCGCCCTCTTCCTCGTGTTCCTCACCTTCCTCATCGTGCTCTTCGCCCTCCTCCTCGTGTTCTTCACCTTCCTCATCGTGCTCTTCGCCCTCTTCCTCGTGTTCCTCGCCCTCCTCCTCGTGGCCGTGCCCTTCGCCACCATGTGCATGCCCGATCTCGTTGAACACGCCGCCGCTCAAGGCGAGGTAGAACGGGGTCGGAAAGAGATAGCGCCACTGGACGCCCGTGCCCAGGGACTCTCCGCCGACCATGCGGGTCATGGACAGAGGCGTATTGACGAACGGGAGCTCGTGCGGGTGGAACTGGGGCAGGCGGCCGAAGTCCGCGAAAAACCGCCCCGCGGTGACATTGACCGGCAGCGACGTCGTCTGCACGGCAGCCTCTTCGATCTCGACTCCCTCTCCCGTGCCGTTGATGAACGTATAGGCCCTGGCGTAGGGATCGATCTCGGCCGACAGTCCAAGCTCCACCGACCGTACGTTGAACTCCCCGTCAGTGTCCGGCCGACTCTCGAAGGTCGTGTCGATGGCCAGACCGATGGACGGGTTCAGGATCGAAGGGCTCTCCTGAATCGACTTCACCGATTGCTCGACCGACTTCACGTGGTCCGCCTCGGCCTTCTTCGTCTCGAGATCCTCGATGCGCTTCATCAAGTCACCCATTTCCTGCTGCATGTCGCGCAGTTGCTTCTTGAGCGCATCCACCGGCTCCTGGGCTCCGCCCGGTACCGAGAGCCCGCACGCTAGCAGGAACGCCGCGCATCCGAGAACCAACCTTTTCACTTTGACAAGTCTCATAGAAAAGCCTCCTTCTGGCACAGTTCCACCATATGCTATTAGTAAATCACTATCAGATTATCAAGGCCTATTCCCATGTTTCCTTGTCGTTGGAAAGACCATTGTTGCGAGTGAGATCTGTAGATCATTAACAAGACCTGTTTGACCACCTATTGTCGCGTCGCAAGGGATAAATATATTGATCGATCATTTTATTTGGTCAAATGCCCGCGTATAATGCCCGTATGGACCCGCCCTTCCGACCTCTCGGCCGAGTCGCACTTTTCGGCGACGGACCCGGCCGCCGCCTTTGCGTGCCACTCAAGTGTGGTATTGTGTAATATGAGGGATCCGTTCCGTAGTCGCGCACGGGACGGACGGCACGCCTGCCCCGGCAGGTGCTTGGGAGTTCACATGGACAGCGAAAAAAGCCACCTCGACGAGACCGTTCTTCGAATTCGCCCTCGCGCCAAGCGGCGCACCAGGCAGCGCAGCGTCATCCAGCGAGTCCTCCTGGAAGCCAACCGACCGTTGAGCCCGCAGGACATTCTCCTGGCCGCGCAGGCCAGGGCGCCCGGCTTGGGCATCGCCACGGTCTACCGCACCATCCACACCATGATGACCGAAGGCACGCTCGTGGCGGTGGGCATTCCCGGAGAGGCGGCGCGCTACGAGACCGCCGGGAAGGAACACCACCACCACTTTCAGTGCCGCGAGTGCGACGGTGTATTCGACGTGCAGGGCTGCCCCACCGACGACCTGGTGAAGCTGGCGCCCAAGGGCTTTCATCTCGAAAGCCACCAGGTCGTGCTCTACGGCGTCTGCCCGCCGTGCACGGGCATGCCGACCTGACCGCGAGCCTGTTCCGCGGGATGCCCGCGCCCGCCCCCCTGCTTGCGTTTCCATTCACGATGACGTATCGCGGAGATGGGCTTCGACGCCCCTCCGTGCGTTTTGGACTTCGTCACGACACTCGACGCTCATGCCGGACGCAGCCGGCCATGTCGTGATTGCGGGCGGCCCGACTCGCGGCTGACACGAGAACGCCGCGCGGGCGCGGGCCCACCCACCACAGGGAGACGAATCATGAACGGGCTTCGCATCGAACAGGAAGGAAGGCCGGCGCAGGAGCTGGATTTCCGGCAACTCGCGGCATTGGACGGCCAGATCGACGACGTCGGCGCGCTGATCCCCGGCCGGGTCGGCGGCGCGGTGACGCTCCAGGCCATCCTCGACCGGCTCCAGCCCGACCCGCAACTGGACCACCTCACAGTGGAATCCACCGACGGCGGCTTCGCCGCCAGCGTGCCGCTGGAAGCGCTGCGCAACGCGCTCATCGCCTACCGCGTGGGCGACGAGCCCCTGCCCCGTGACAAGGGCGGCCCGCTGCGCTTTCTCATCCCCAACGACGAGGGCTGCGCCACCGGCGGCGCCGACGCCTGCGCCAACGTCAAGTTCGTGGGCACGCTACGGCTCACCAAGGGAAAGGGCAATGACACGCGCCCGGCCACGCCGCGGCAACACGCCGGGCTGCACGAGCGCGAACGCGCCGGTTGAAAGTCATTCCCGAGGAATGGGCCTGTCAAAACGTCGTCCGGACAAGAATTCCCGAGGAATAGGCTGTGTCAAAACGTCGTCCGGACAAGAAACCCCGAGGAATAGGCTGTGTCAAAACGTCGTCCGGACAAGGATTCCCGAGGAACAGGCTGTGTCAAACGTCGTCCGGACAAGAATTGGCGCCAACCCCCCGGACTCGTCATTCCCGCGAAAGTGGGAATCCAGGGGTGGGGAGGCGGGGGACCGCCCCTGTAGTGCCCCACCACCGCCCCTGGATTCCCGCTTTCGCGGGAATGACGAGTCGGGGGGGTCGGTGAATGACGAGTCGGGGGGGTCGGTGAATGACGAGTCCGGGGGGTCGGTGAATGACGAGTCCGGGCGGTTGGTGAATGACGAGTCCGGGCGGTTGGTGCTTCTCTCAGATGGTGTTTTGTTTGACACAGCCTGATTCGCGGGAATGACGGAATGACGAATCCCCGCCCTAGAAAGGACACCGAATGGCTTCACTCAAGGACAAATACGCGATCGTCGGCGTCGGACACTCGGCCCTGGGCAAGGTGCCCGAGCTGAGCGACTACGGTCTGCAGGTCACGGCGGTGAAGGCCGCCCTAGACGACGCGGGCATCAAGAAGACCGATGTCGACGCGGTGATCACCCACAGCCACCTGTTGGGAGCGGTGCGGGTGCACCACCAGAACCTGTCCGAGCGATTGGGCATCGACACCGCCTTCGGCGTGTCGCTGTCCGCGGGCGGCGCGACCTCTTGCCTGATGGTGCAGGTGGCGGCCGCCGCCATCGAGGCGGGCTTCTGCAAGACCGTGCTGTGCGTGCACGGCGACAAGGGCGCCACGCGCAAGACCGTAAGCCGGGGCGAGGGCGGCGGCGAGTTCGGCCCCGAGTACGGCCTGTTCGGCGCCGCCGGCCAGCACGCCTTCGGCCTCACCCGGCACATGCACGAGTACGGCACCACCCACGACCACATGGGCGCCATCGCCGTGGCCTGCCGCAAGCACGCGCAACTGAACCCCGTGGCCGCCATGCAGACCGACATGACCCTGGAGGACTACCACAACTCGCGCTGGATCGTGTGGCCGTTCCACCTGTTCGACTGCTGCCTGCGGAGCGACGGCGCCGCCGCGGTCATCGTCACCTCGGCCGAGCGCGCCAAGGACATGAAGCAGAAACCGGTCCACGTCATGGGCATGGGCCGCGCCAACAACTCCCGCGGCTACATCTGGGGCGACCACATGACCGAACTCGGCGCCAAGGAGTCCGGCGCCCAGGCCTTCGCCATGGCCGGCCTCCAGCCCAAGGACATCGACACCGCGCAGATCTACGATTGCTTCACCTACATCCTCATGGCCACGCTGGAGGACTACGGCTTCTGCAAGAAGGGCGAGGGCGGCCCGTTCGTGAGCGGCGGCCGCATCGAGCTGGGCGGCGAGCTGCCCACCAACACCTCCGGCGGCATGCTCTCCGAGTGCTACATCGAAGGCATGCTCCAGATCGTCGAGGGCGTGCGCCAGTTGCGCGGCGAATGCGGCCCGCGCCAGGTCAAGGACGCCGAGACCGCCATCATCAGCGGCAACGGCGGCAACGCCGTGTGCCACTCGACGCTGATACTGCGCAATTGACCGGACAGCCGAGGGACGCAGGTCGCATGAGCGAAGCATCATCCGACAAGGCGACGCGGACGAAGGAACGCCCGTTGCCGCCGGGAAATGCAGAACGATAGAGGGAGACCGCCGTGAGCGATTACGCCAAACCGATTCCGACCCCGTCCGAGGACTCCCAGGTCTACTGGGAGGCCACGAAGAACCACGAAATGAAGCTGCAGCAGTGCCGCAGGTGCGGCGCCTTCCGGTTCCCGCCCGGAGAGGTGTGCCCCGAGTGCACCTCCGACGAGTACGACTGGACGCCCGTCTCCGGCAAGGGCCGGGTGTTTTCCTTCGTCATCTACCACCGCGCCTACCAGCGCGGGTTCGCGGACGAGCTTCCCTACGTGGTGGCCGTCATCGAGCTCGACGAAGGAGCGCGCATGCTCTCCAACGTCACCGGCTGCAAGCCCGAAGAGGTGCGCTGCGACATGCCCGTGGAGGTGGTCTACGAGGACATCACCGACGAAGTGACCCTGCCGAAGTTCCGGCCGGCGTAAACCGCGAGAGACCTGAGGGGGCCCTGTTGCCGCAAAGGAGACCAACCATGTCCTATCGCGACCTGAGAGAATGGATCGAGCAGGTGGACGCCATGGGCGAGCTGCGCACGGTTCCCGGCTGCGACTGGAACCTGGAGATCGGCGCCTTGGCGGAGGCGGCCGGGCGCGGCGAGAACGCCCCCGCGATCCTGTTCGACCAGATCAAGGACTACCCCGAGGGGCACCGGGTGCTGGTGGGCATGGTGGAATCGCTCAAGCGCGCCGCCCTCACCACCAACCTGCCCACGGACATCACGCGCAACGAGTTCATCGCCGCCTGGAAGGAGCGCCTCAACAACCCGGCGCTGATCCCGCCCGAGTACGTGGACGAGAGCCCGCTCTACGACAACGTGTTCACCGGCAAGGACATCGACCTCTTGTCGCTGCCCGTGCCCAAGTGGCACGACGAGGACGGCGGGCGCTACATCGGCACCGCCCACGTGGTCATGACCCAGGACCCCGAGGAGGGCTGGGTGAACATGGGCGTGTACCGCACCATGGTGCACGAGAAGGACCGCCTGGCCGTGTACATCTCGCCCGGCAAGCACGGGCGCATCCACCGCCAGAAGGCCTTCGACCAGAACAAGCCCCTCAAGGTCGCCATCTCCTTCGGCCAGGACCCGCTGCTGTTCCTGCTGGGATCGCGGCAGATCCCCTGGGGCGACGAGGAGCTCGCCTACGCCGGCGGCATCAAGGGCGCGCCCGTGGACGTCATCCGCGGCGAGTTCACCGGCCTGCCCATTCCCGCCCGCGCCGAGATTGCCATCGAGGGCGAGATCATGCCCGACGAGATGCGCGAGGAAGGCCCCTTCGGCGAGTGGACCGGCTACTACGCCAGCGGCTCGCGCGATGAACCCGTGGTGCACGTCAAGAGCCTCATGTACCGCGACAACCCCATCCTCACCGGCTCGCCGCCGTTCCGGCCCCTGCCCGGCGCCGACGGCTGCGGCTCGCTGATCCGCGCCGCGTTCATCTGGGACTCCATGGAGAAGGCCGGCGTCCCCGACGTCACCGGCGTCGCCTGCTACCAGAACCGCTTCTTCACCGCCGTCTCCATCCGCCAGCGCTACCCCGGCCACGCCAAGCAGGCCGCCATGATCGCCAGCCAGAACCACACCGGCGCCTACCTCGGCCGCTACGTGGTGGTAGTGGACGACGACATCGACGTCGCCGACCTGAACGACGTCGTCTGGGCCATGTGCACCCGCTGCAACCCCGTCGACTCCATCGATATCCTGCGCCGCACCTGGAGCGGCCCCCTCGACCCCATCATCCCGCGAGACAAGAAAGGCCTCAACTCCCGCGCCATCATCGACGCCTGCCGCCCCTACGAATGGATGAAAGACTTCCCCCCGGTGTCGGGAGCGAGTGCGGAGCTGAAGGAGCAGGTGCTGGAGAAGTTTGGGGGGTATTTGAAGGGGTGAGGGGGGAGTGAGCCGCGGGTCTTGCAAAATAGAAATGGATTTCTATTTTGCAAGGATTCGGGCCAACGCCGCGGAATGACGAATTCAGGGTTAGCTACGACACCCCCCGGTCACGACTCTGTTCGCGGGTTTCTTTGGTGGACCGCGAAACCACCTGTATTTTGACACAGATGTCACGGTCCAGGGCAGCCAACATTCTCATGAGCCGATCCAGCGTAAAACGCCGCAGATCGGCATTACGGATTCGGGAGAAATCCGCGGCCGCAAAGCCGGTCTCTTGCCCGGCCTTTCTGACCGTAAGCCCGCGGTTGTCCAGCACCGCTATGACCCGAGCCGCAACAATCGCCTTGGCCTGCTTCAGATCCGCTTCGGGATCGCCCAAATCTCGAAAGACGTTCCCGCTTCCCTCCTCCAATTCGAAGTCGTCGTTCATTGCAACAAACCCCTCTTCAATCGCCCCAGGCGCGCCTTCACGAGATCGATGTCGTGCTTCGGCGTTTTGATGCCCGTCTTCGACTTCTTCCCGAACGCGTGAACCACCCACAATCTCCCCGCGATTTCAGTGACGTAGACAACGCGCCAAGCACCGGTTTGGTGGCGAAGCGCAATCTCCATGACTCCGAGCTCAAGACCCTTCAGCGGCTTGGCGATGTCTGCCTTTCCGCCTTCCGCGGCGATCGTAAGCGCGGTGTTGATCCGGTCGCGTACAGCCTTTGGGAAGGTCTCGTAACCCTTCCGCGCTGCCTTGACCCAACCGATGGGTCTTGTCTGCGACCAAGTTCCATTGTTGTCATTTATGACTACACACGTCAAACATGTCTTCCCTTGTGCCGAATTCACGGGCGGGGCCGACAGAGCGGCGCAGGGTCGCTCACGCCTTCGACTCAAGACGGTTCTCCCGTCAAGTGCAAGGAATGTGCCACCCCCGAAGTCGCGGGGGCCACGACTGAACCGCCCCGGGTTTACCGCAGACTCAACTCTTTGAGAGGATGGAGTCATGAATGAGTCAACGAGGCACCACGCCCCGCGGACCGGGTGAACCGGGTGTTCGAGGCAAGCCAGGCCTCAACTCCCGCGCCATCATCGACGCCTGCCGCCCATACGAATGGGCCAAGGACTTCCCGCCCGTGTCGGGCGCTAGCCCGGAACTGAAGGAGAAGGTGCTGGAGAGGTTTGGAGGGTACTTGAAGGGGTGAGGCGCCAACCCCCCGAGTCGTCATTCCCGCGGAAGCGGGAATCCAGGGGTGGGGAGGCGGGGATCAAGTTGGCGGCAACCGGAAGACACCGGTCTCCATATCAGCCGTCCACAACTCACCCGTATCGATGTCGAACCACCACCCGTGCAGCGTGAGCTCCCCGCTTTCCACCCGATCCTGAATCCACGCATAGGACCGAAGGTTTGCCAGTGACTTGAGCACCGATCGCTGCTCGGCCTCAGTCGCTGTTTCCGCGTCCGTGCGCCCGCCCTCGGAATCCTCCGCCAGCACCTCCCGGCAGGCTCCGTCCGCCAGCGCAACCCACGGCCCCAGGCACTCGAACGGTGGCGGTTCCTGCCCTCGCGCCGCATCCATCGCCGCCTTGATGCCCCCGCAGTGAGAATGCCCGCATACCACGACGTGGGAGACCCCGAGCGCCTTGACGCCGTACTCGACGGCCGCCATCACTGCGTACGCGGTCGCGTCGCCCGGGCGCCGAGGGGGCACGAGGTTGGCGACGACGCGAACCACGAAGATGTCTCCGGGACGCGCACCAAGGATCAACGCCGGGTCCACGCGGGAGTCGCTGCAGGCGATGATCAGGACATCCGGTTCCTGGCCTTGCGACAGGCGCGCCATGAGGGAGCGGTCGCCTTCGTATTCCATCCGGCGGAAGGCACGCGCCCCGTCGACCAGCGCGGACAAGCTGTCCTTACAAGATTCGTTCACGGTCTACCCTTCCCCGAGTTGTCGGTCTCGTGCCAGCGATGATACTCTTGCGAACCATCTATCATCGCAATTTTCATGACCCACAACGAATTTCTCAAGAAGATCGACGAAATCAACGTCTGGAAGAGCGGCGGGCAGCGTGCGCCCCACAAACCCTTGTTACTGTTGCTGGCACTTGGGCGCGTCCTCAACGACCAGGAACGCCTCGCGTCCTACCCGAGTGAAATCAAGCCCGAGCTGGCAAACCTGCTGCAACGCTTCGGCCCTCCCCGGAAAGCGCTTCACCCGGAATTTCCCTTCGGTCGCCTACGCGCCGACGGGCTCTGGGAGATCCCGGGGAGTGAGAGCCTGAGAGTCACCGCGAGCGGAGACCTTTCCGTCCGGGAACTGGAGAGCCGGAACGTCCCGGGCGGATTTCCGGAAGAAATCTACCACATGCTGCACGATTCCTCCGAGCTCGTGCGAGAGGCTGCACGAAGACTGCTGGAGGGCCACTTCCCGGAGTCGTTACATGAAGACATCCGGAACGCCACCGGCATCCCGCGTACCTGGGAGATACGGGATTCCTCCGTTCAGCCGCGAGACCCCGCCTTCCGCCGTGAAGTGTTGCGTGAGTACGAGAGACGGTGCGCCGTGTGTGATTTCGATGTGCGCCTCGGGGACGAATTGATCGGCGTCGAGGCTGCCCATATCAAATGGCATGCAGCCGGAGGCCCGGACGAAGTCCCGAACGGCTTGGCTCTTTGCTGGCTGCACCACAAGGCCTTCGACCGTGGTGCCATCGGTCTCGCGGCCGCTGGCCAGGGCTTCAAGATCCTCGTTTCCAGCGATGTCCACGGCCGCAGCCAGCCCATCCAGTGGTTCCTCGACTTCCACGACAAGCCGTTGCGACCGCCTCGCAATCGCCAACTGGACCCGAAAACGGAGTTCATCACCTGGCATCAGCGCGAGGTCTTTCGCAAACCGGCGCTCGAATAGGCACCACGGTGCAGGCGGATGATCTCCGGATGCAACGATAGTTCCGGTATGACGTTCTTCGCGTCTTGCCCGAGTCGGGTCCCACACGGGCACGGATCGTATCAGTCTTGATACCACCTCACACCCCCCTCAACACCTCCGCCATCTCCCGCACGCCGATCACCTCCGCCTCCCGCGACAGCGGGTAGCGTTCCGTTCCCGCGTACACGACGAACGCCTTCTCGGGCCGTACGTCTTCCAGCGCGTTGTAGAAGCCGCGGGTGGGGCGGGGGGCGAGGCTGTGTTTGATCTCGATGGCCCAGGGCGAGGTGCGGCCGGGAAGCTCCAGGAGCAGGTCGATCTCGGCGCCGGCGGCGGTGCGGTAGAAGCTGGCAAGGGTCCGCCGAGGCGCCGCGACCAGAAGGTTCTCGATCACGAAACCCTCCCAGCTCGCACCCATCACGGGATGGCCGGTCAGGGCGAGCTCGTCCTGAATGCCCAGGAGGCCGTGCACGAGGCCGCTGTCCCTGACGTACACCTTGGGTGACTTGACCAGCCGCTTGCGGGTGTTGGCGATGAAAGGCGGCAAACGCCGAACCAGCAGCAGATCGGTCATGAGATCGACGTACCGAGTCACCATGGGGGCGCTGATGGACAGGCTGGAGGCCAGCGCCGAGGCGTTCAGCAGGGATCCCTGCCCGTGGGCAAGCATCCGCCACAGCCTCTCCAGCGTGGCGGCGGGGACCGGATACGGCGAGAACTGCGGCATGTCCCGCTCCAGGTACGTGGCGGTGAAGTTCAGACGGTACGCAAGGCTGTCCGCATCGTTGGCGGCGAGAAAGCTCTCGGGAAAGCCGCCGCGCACCCACAAACGCCGGAGGGTCTGGTCGTCGGGCGCCAACTCGAGAACGTCGAGGGGGTCGAGGGTGACGTATTCGATCCGCCCCGCCAGACTCTCGCTCGACTGCCGCAGCAGGTCCATGGAGGCGGAGCCCAGGATCAGGAACCGTCCGGTGCGGTTGCCCACCCGGCGGCCTTCGTCGATGAGGCCGCGCAACTCGCGAAACAATTCCGGGGCGCGATGGACCTCGTCGAGGATCACGAGGCGGTCCGCGTACCGCTGGAGAAAGAGCCCTGGTTCGGCCAACCGGGTCCGGTCCGTGCTTTTCTCGAGGTCGAGGTATACGTTATCCGTCGTGTCGGCGATTTGCCGTGCCAGCGTGGTCTTGCCGACCTGACGCGGTCCGATCAACGCCACGGCGGCTTGTCGGCCCAAGGCGACGCGGATATCCTTGTCTGCACGGCGGATAATCATCCTTGCAAATTAAAATGGTTTGTTTTAATTTGCAAGGTTAAACCCCCTGGGAAGTCCGACTGCCCAACCCGATGCCCCCTCCCTTGATAGACACCCTCCGGCGCCTCGCCGCCCTGCTCGCCGGCGAAGGCCGCGACGTTCGCGAACCCGCACCCGACCCCGACGATGACACCCTGCCCGACGACGACCCCGTCGTCCTCCCCATCGAGGACCAGATCGACCTGCATCCGTTCGCGCCGCGGGACATTCCGAGCGTGGTGGAGGAGTATGTCTGGCAGTGCCACGAGCAGGGGTTGCGGGAGGTGCGGATCATTCACGGGCGCGGCAAGGGGGTGCAGCGGCGCATCGTGCAGTCGGCGCTGGGGAAGAACCCGCTGGTGGAGTCGTGCCACGATGCGCCGCCGGAGAGGGGCGGCTGGGGCGCGACGGTGGCGGTGATCCGCGCGAAGGAGCGCGGCGAGTAGGGGCCTCCGGGATCGTGTTCGGCCCGGCCGCGGTTCGTTACGTCACCAGCGCATCCCCCCAGAGCCGTTCGAGAAACCGTTCCCAAGGCAGTATCCTGATACCCTCGGCGGTGCGGCGGGGGGCGGTTTCGTTGCACACGACCACGGCTTGGGCGGGACGATGTTCTTCCACGTAGGCGCGCATGGCCCTGAGTTCTTCGGGGCGGACGCGGGGGCTTCCCTTGACCTCGATGGCTATCTCGCCCGCACGGCCGAGGACGAAGTCGCACTCCAGCCCGGACTTGGTGCGCCAGAAGCGTACCGGGAAATCGTACTCGCGATAGGAACGATAGGCGAGCAGCTCCATCAGCACGAGATGCTCCAGGGCGCGCCCGAAGTCGGCACCGTGTTCGCGTTCGATCCGGCGCCCGGTCATGTGGCCGGCCACGCCGACGTCGAACAGGTAGAATTTCGGTGCCCGTGTGATGACCGCGCGCGAGCGGCGCGGACTGAACGGCTCGACGAAGACGCCCAGCAGCGTGTCCACAAGGATCTGAAAATACTCGCGCACGGTCTTGGAGTGGCGGCAGGTCCAGGCGAAGGGTGCGGTGGTAGTACATGATTCGGAGTATCCTCCGAAATGGTCGAACTAATTCGGAATGTACTCCGACATATACTCCCCAATGGCAAGCTGTGCAAGATCCCTGCCGCGGCTAGGGCCCTGGATTCCCGCTTCCGCGGGAATGACGGTCGGGGGTTTGGCGCCAATTCTTGTCCGGGTGACGTTTTGATACAGCCGCTGTCGCGGGAATGACGAATCGGGGCGTCCTTGGCATCGTGCCAACCGCGAACTTGAATGACGAAGGGTGGAACATCTCCTACAGCGTGGTCTCCGGCGCCCTCCGGTGGTGCGTGGCCTGCTCGTAGGCGTACGCCAGCCGGATCATGCGGCCGTCTTCGTAGGGCCGGCCGAGGAAGCTGATGCCGGCCGGCAAACCATCGGCGGTGAACCCCGCGGGCACCGTCACCGTAGGCACGTAGACCAGGAACGTGTTCAGGTGCGGCGCGCCCTTGTGGTTCACGAAGGGCGGTTTCACGCCGTCGGCGATGAGCGTGGGTTGGTGCTCCACCGCCTTGTGCACGATGGCGTCCAGGCGGTGCTCCGCCATGGTCTTGAGCAGATGGACCATCAGGTGCTCCCGGGCCAGCAGGTACTGGTAGTGGTCCGCGGGGTCGGAGGTGATGCGCAGGCGCGCCTGCACCTGCTCCGTGAGCTTGGGGTAGTCCGGCGACGCCATGGCGTCGGCGCGCGTCCGGTACGGCGGATTGGCGCTGCGGGACATGTAGATCCCGAAGGCCCTTTCCCCGGCGGTGGGATCCGCGCAGCGCTTGGCCAGCAGCTCGTTCAACCGCGCCAGTTCCACCGGGTCCACCACCTCGGCGCCGGCCGCCCGCAGTTCCTCCACCGCGTTGTCGAATATCCCGCTGATGCTCTTGAAGTCGTCGGCCTCGGGATCGGTGTTGTAGCCCATGGGCTCGCGCAGGACGCCGATCCTGGCGCCGCGCAGGCCGTCCGCGTCCAGGAAGTCCGTGTAGCTCGGCGGCACGTGGCCGTAGCCCCTGGAGGTAATCGGGTCATCGCCGTCGTAGCCCACCATGACGTCCAGCAGGGTGGCCATGTCCCGGACCGTGCGCGCCATGGGCCCCAGCGACCCGGCTTCCTGGGGCCAGCCGGAGTACACGCCGGCCCGGCTCACCAGCCCGGCGGTGGGACGCATGCCGGCGATGCAGTTCCACGTGGAAGGCCGGCGAATGGACGCCAGTCCCTCCTGGCCCACGCCCACCGTGCCGAAGTTGGCGGAGACCGCCGCGCCGGAGCCGCCCGAGGAGCCGCCCACGGTACGCTCCACGTCGTAGGGATTGCGGGTGGAGCCGAACAACGAGCCGTGGGTATCGCCCGCGCCCAGCTCGCCCAGAGTGGTCTTGGCCAGCACGATGGCGCCGGCCTCCTTGAGCTTCTCCACCACCCGGCAGTCCCGGTCCGGATAGTAGTCCTTGAACAGCAGCGAGCCCAGGGTGGTGGGCGTCCCCTTGAGATCCGCCTGGTCCTTCATGACCACCGGGATGCCGTGGAGCGGCCCGCTCTTGCCCGAGCCCTTGAACGCCGCGTCCAGCCGGTCCGCCTCGTCGAGGGCCGCGGGGTTCACCGTGATGACGGAATTGATCCGCGGACCGCCGCGGTCATAGGCGTCGATGCGGTCGATGTACGCCTGCACCAGTTGGCGCGCGGTGAGGGTACCCGCGGCGTAGGCGCCGTGAATGTCCGCGATGGTGGCTTCCGGCACCGTGAACGAGTCTGCGTTTGCGCTCATGCGATCCTCCGTCGGCAATGTCCAGGTAGACAGCTCAGAACCCTACCGCAACCTCAATTCCATGAACAGCGCGCCTTCCAGCGGATTCTCGGTGTACTGGGCGGTCTCCCTGAACCCCATGGAACGATACAGGGCGATGGCCGGGCGCATGGCGGGAAGCGTGTCGAGGCGCATGGCCGCATAGCCCTTCTCCCGCGCCGTTTGGACGATCCGCTCTGCGCACTCTCTCCCCAGGCCGTTGCCGCGAAACCCGGGGCGCAGAAACAACCGCTTCATCTCGCACACCCCGCCGCCCAGGTCCTTGAGGGCGACGCAGCCCGCGGTCCGCTCTCCCTCGCGCAAGAGGAATAATACTCCGCCCGGCGGGCCGTAGACGCGCTCCAGGGTTTCGAGCTCCTCCTCGAACCCCTGGAAGCAAAGGTCCACCTCGATCTCGGCCTCGTACTCGCGCAGCAAGGTCCTCGCCTCGCGGTAGTCTTCTTCCGTCAATGCTGTGATGAACTCCGGCACTGTTTGTCCCGTCAGAGGTGAGGCGCGGACGACCATTGTGTCAGTTTGGTCAGAACCTGCCTAAACGTGTATCACTAACCCTTGACCTGTAACAGGACGTGCAATGGAGGACGATCATGGCTGACGACCCCCGAAGCGGCTTCACCGAGGTGCAGGGCATCCGCATGCACTACCGGGAGTGGGGCGACCCCGCGGCTCCGGACCTCCTGCTGGTCCACGGCTGGACCAACTACAGTCTCGGTTGGGCGGGCGTGGCCGAGCGCTTCGCCGGCCGCTACCACGTGGTGGCGCCGGACCTGCGCGGCCACGGCGAGTCGGACAAACCCGTCACCGGCTACCGCCTGCGCGACTTCGCCGAGGACGTCCACCAGCTCATCGCCAACCTCAAGCTCGAGCGCCCAGTCTACGCCGGCCATTCCTGGGGCGGCAACATCGGCACCATGCTCGCGGCCGACCATCCCGAGGACATCTCACGCGCCTTCCTGGAGGACCCGGTCTACTGGCGCATGCAGCACGCCTTCGTCACCGCCCTGCCCGGCGCGCTGGCCCGGCTCGCGCGCCCCGAGGACGAGATTCGTGCCGAGGCCCGGGAGAACGGCCTCTCGCCGGAGCAGGAGGACTGGGAAGTCTACCGCAACCGCCACTTCTCGCCCCACGCCCTGACCCGGCTGCTCACCGACAACCGCGACTGGGCACTGGCGTCCGAGGAACGCCTGCGGCGCATCCAGGTGCCCACGCTGATCCTGGTGGGGGACGCCACCGTGCCGCCCCAGCCCGGCGCCATCCTCGCCCAGGAGCTCGGCCACCTCCGAAGCATCGCCTCGCCGCAGGTCGTGTTCGAGTTCTGGGAGGGCGTCGGCCACATGATGCGCGGCACCCGGCCCGAGGCCTACAACGAGCGGCTGGAGCAATGGCTGGCGGGAAGCTGACCGTGACGACATCCGCGATCGTCCTTCCCGCGCCCCTCTCCGCCCCTGGATTCCCGCTTCCGCGGGAACGACTTCTCGGGGGTTTGGTGCCAATTCTTGTCCGGTCGACGTCTTGACACAGCCTGTTCCGCGGGAACGACGGTAGGGGATTTTACCGCTTGTCCGACTCGACATCACCACCGACTCCCATCTGGTCGCATCCGACCCTGCTCATCGCCGGGCTGAGCGGCCTGCTGGCGTCTTCGGACACGTCGGTGAACATCGCGTTCCCGGCCATTACCGAGGCGTTCGGCATCAACCTGCTGTCCATCCAGTGGGTGGTGGTGAGCTACGTGCTGACCCACGCCAGCCTGCTGCTGGGCTGCGGCCGGCTGGCGGACCTCTTCGGCCACTGGCGCACCCTTACCATCGGTCTCCTCATCAGCGCCGCGGCATTCGTCGCCTGCGGCCTGGCCCAGACGTTCGCGTGGCTGCTCATGGGACGGATGCTCCAGGGGGTGGGCGTCGCGCTGGTGTTCGGCTCGGCCCCGGCGCTGGTCACGCTCAGCGTCAGTGGCGACGAACGCGGACGGGCGCTGGGGTTCTACCAAATGAACATGGCCACGGGGTACGCCATGGGCCCGCTGCTGGGGGGCGTGCTGGTGGACGCCTTCGGCTGGCGCGGCGTCTACCTGTACCGGGCGCTTCCCGCCCTCATCATCGCCTGGTTCACCTCCCGCCGCGTGCACTCCGTGGAACGCGCGGCCTCCCGCGAGCGGTTCGACCTTCTGGGCGCCGTCACGCTCACCCTGGCGGCCGGCGCGCTGCTGCTGGCCATGACCCGCAGCCGCGACCTCGGCTGGGCGGATCCGGAGGTGCTCGCGCTGGCGCTGACCGGGGCGGTGAGCCTGGTGGTCTTTCTCATCACCGAGAAGCGGGTGGCCGCGCCCGTCATCAACCTCGACCTGTTCCGCTGGCCGGCCTTCACCCTCGCCAACCTGCTCACCCTGGCGGCCAACGCCACGCGGTTTCCCATCGGCCTGCTGGTGCCCTACTATGCCGTGGACATCCTGGGCTACCGGGGGGTTGTGGTCGGCCTGCTCATCTTCGCGCCCGCGGTGATGACCATCTTTGCCGCCGCCTTCGCCGGCCGGTTGTCCGACCGCATCGGCACCGCCTGGTTGAGCTCCGCGGGGCTGGCCGTCCAGGCCGTGGGCCTGTGGCTGGCCAGCGGCCTCGACGCCAGCTCCGACTACCCCACCGCCGCCCTTTCCCTGGCCCTGGTGGGGCTCGGCCTGGGCACCTTCCAGGTGCCCAACATGAGCTTCGTCATGGGCGCCATCCCCCGCGACCACCAAGGCGTCGCCGGCAGCGTCAACCAGATGATGCGCACCGGCGGCATCGTCTTCGGCGTCACCGGCGCCAGCCTGATGTTCGAACGCTGGCGCGTCGCCCACGCGGACCTGGGGGAGGTCGGCGCCTTCGTGACCGCCTTCCAGCTCGTGTTCCTGACAGCGGCGGTGCTGTGCGGCCTGGCCGCGGTGGCGTCGCTGTTTCGAGGCAGGAGCGGAAAGCGGCAGGACCGCAACCGGCAGGACAAGATGGATGCGGAATCGTCGGGTGCGTAGGCGTCTCCGGCAAAATCTGATAGCGTTTCGCGGTTCGGGAAGTCACCCGGAAAAACATTCCAATGGAGGGCACAGTCCGATGAGCATCGAACACATCAGACCGCAGGTTTGGAACAGCCGCGCCGTGGTGCACGGCGATCTGGTATACCTGTCCGGCTTGGTAGCCGACGACAAGTCCTTGTCGACGAAGGGCCAGACGGAACAGGTACTGGCCAAGATCGACGACGTCCTCGCCGCCGCCGGCACCAACAAGTCCCGCATCCTCACGTCCACCGTCTATCTCGCCGACATCGACGCCAAGGACGAGATGAACGAGGCGTGGATGGCCTGGATCGACAAGGACAATCTCCCGGCCCGGGCCGCCATCGGCGTGGACCTTACGCCGGGCACCCAGGTGGAGATCATGGTCTGCGCGGCGAAGTAGGGTACGGCGAACGCACCGCGACCCCATTCAGGAGCGGTGGCGTGCAACTCATCCGGTATCCGGGTCCCGTGAAGGACGACGCGCGGCAAACAAATCCAGTGCGCCCGTGATGTCCTTGCCCTCGTCAAAGTCCACGTCGAATGTCGCTGCCCTCACCCCGGTGCGATCTTCGTGCGAATGTCGACCCTTGGGCAGGGCTTGCACTTCGTCGGGGGCAATGCACTCCGGGGAGTCGTTCGCGGGCGAGTTGACCGCGCGCGAGACACAGTAGCCGTCCATCAGCTCGGCGGGATAGGGCTTGAGGAGCGGTGACAGCGTCGCGGGGTCGGTGTTGGCGGGATCGAGCCACTTGGCTTCGTCCTCCGGCAGCAGGATGACCGGCATCCGGTTATGGACCGGCTCCAGGAGGCTGTTTGGGTTGGTGGTGACGATGGTGAACGAATAGCGCGGGGTGCCGTCGGGCTGGAGCCAGCGGTCCCAGAGGCCCGCGAAAGCAAACGGCTCCCCGCTCCGAAGCGTGAAACGCATGGGCGTCCGGAAACGACCTTCCTTGCGCCATTCGTAGAAGCCGTCGGCCGGCACCAGGCAGCGCCGTCTCGGCAACAGGTTTCGAAACGCCGGTCGTTGGGCCAGGGTTTCCGCCCGGGCGTTGATGATGGGCTTGGCGGCGTCCTTGGCGTGGTATGGCACGAGGCCCCAGTGCATCAGCCGTAGCGTGCGGGAATCCGGCGTCTTGGGGTTCACGCCCAACACCGGCGCGTCCTGGCTCGGCGCCAGGTTGTACCGGGGCGCCAACTCGAAGCCCGGCTCGTCGAATCCGAACCGGTCCATTAAATCCTGCAACTTTGCCGTCTGGGTGTACCTACCGCACATGGTGATGATCGTTGTCTATTTTTGTCTTTGTTTTCATTGTGTTATATTTCACAGCCGATGTTCATCGGTCTGCATTTCCAACGACAAGCACAGACTCCGACTACCACTGAATTGATTACTGTCGATTGCGTTTCGATGACGGATCGGTTAAGCTCCTTTCCGGCTGAACGTTTTCGTTCGGTCACGGAGTGATGAAGAGACCGCGAGGGGTGACGGAGGACCATGATATCACCGGGTGAGAGTCCGGCGCCAGTCCTTGCGCAGGGGTCGGAGCCAGATGTCCTTTTTCGGCTG
>Ga0209754_1001432_pt1 | contig 23915 bp, 27 predicted proteins | sample MesohylBB_FD_187295 | JGI IMG/M metagenome (GOLD analysis project Ga0209754, IMG submission 187295) | Host-associated microbial community of the marine sponge Aplysina aerophoba from Gulf of Piran - sponge mesohyl, lysed by bead beating... | ecosystem: Host-associated > Porifera > Sponge >... | reverse complement strand
TCATGAGTGAAAACGAATTGACCGATTTGGCTCCTCTATTAGAAGCAAGTCTGAAATCAAAAGATTCTGAAATCGTTCAATTGGCAAGGTATATTAAGGAAAAACTTTTTGACAGCTAAACTATTAAAGCAAGGCTATCGCATTTGAAATACCATTCGATCACATTTCACGTCATTGACCCTTGCCGGTTATATCCAGAAGGAGATGAAAGGATTGTTCTTTCCTTTACTGGCTAAGAATGTTGAAAATATAGAGTTCGTCAGCAAGCAAAACCATTGTAAATTTTAAATGCGATAGCCCTGGTTACTGGACACATCATATACCAACAGAGTGGACGCATAAAGATGCCGCCGGGCCAAAGCTTTCTCAATGCGGGGTGTCGTTCAAAGAGCCATTAAGTGTGGTCATCATGTCATTGCCGGAGACGTCACCCAGTAGGAGGAGAGACTCGAAACTGTTGGCCGCACTGTGATCGGACAGGGTCCGGGCTGTAATCAGTTATTGATTGCGGTGCCATGTGCTAGGTCATGATTGCCGCCAAGGCCAATGACCGTTGGCGACTGGGGGCCGTGCAAGGATTATTTCCAGGCCCAGTTGACGAGCACTTCTAAGAGCTGCCTTGACATGGCCGTGAGGCCAGGAGCATTGGATGAACAAGTGTTCATGGAGATGAGCAACGGCTGTACCACCCTTGAGGATGGTTCGAAAGTTCGCGACGATTTCGGGCGGGAACTTGGAGAGATTAGCGATGGTTTTTATTGCTAATTTTTGTGCCGTCACGCTGTGCGTGTCGGAGGAGGATGGATGTGCGGCCAAATTGGTTGGTGATGGTTTCAATATTATAGGCCATGGTGTGTTGTGTTATTCATGTGAGATATGGGAACTTATTGAATGAGATACTCTATGTGAAGTATGCAATGGCATATAATAAAAAATGCCAAAATGTTATATGGGAACAAAAGACCAAAATAAGGGCATTGATAAATGGGTTTTGCCCTGTTAGAATGGTGCTTTAAGGAGTTTATGGGGTATATGAAGTTCAGGCTAGTGCTTTTTTGGAATTATCCTGCGAATCCTGCAATTGAGTTCATTAATTCTTTGCCAAAAGGAACCAATTAAAGTGAAAATGTGCTCCAAAAGGAACCGTACAACTTGAATATTTTAGTGAAATCAATACTATAGTAAGCTTTAGAAGGGTAATATGCCCAACGCACTATTGTTTAATCAACCTGATGAGGTTTAATGCCTAAAGAATCACTGCTGGAATTTCCTGGCGAAGTAATGGAATTATTGCCCAACGCAACATTTAGGGTTCAATTGGAAACAGGGCATGAAATTATTGCCCATACAGCCGGAAAAATGAGAAAAAATAGGATCAGAGTATTGGCAGGAGACAAAGTCCTTGTCGAAATGACACCCTATGATTTGACTAAAGGTAGAATTAACTACCGCTTCAAGTAAATCATGAAGTTTATACTAGCTTCTGCGAGTAGCAGAAGGTTAGATTTACTCAACCGTATCGGTTTTGTCCCTGATACAATTGTCTCCCCCGACATCGCTGAAATACCGCACAAACACGAATTGCCGCGCGATTTCGTCCGGCGAATGGCAACTAGCAAGGCCCAAGCAATTGAAATTCAACCCAATGACGTTCTTCTTGCCGCTGATACCATAGTGGCTTTAGGCCGTCGGATACTTGGTAAGCCTCAAGATAGGATTGAAGCGGAGCAGAATTTAAGGCTTTTATCAGGACGGCGACATCGTGTCATTACCGCAGTCATGGTTAGAAACAGTCATCATGCAAAAATTAAGATTGTCGAATCAGTCATTAAAGTCAAACGGTTTTCACCCGAAGAACTTAAAATTTTCTTAAACACGAATGAGTGGTTAGGAAAAGCAGGAGGATATGGAATACAAGGCCATGCCGAACGCTTCATTCCGTGGATTAGCGGATCCTATTCAGGGGTAATGGGATTACCGCTCTATGAAACAGGTATCCTGCTTGAATCATTTGGTTTGAAGTCTAGGAAACTCAGTGCCACATAAAATCATTTTATCACGACTCCAAGATGGAAGGCAATTTGTTGCGAAATTCGCGGGGAATGTACTTGAAGACTTGATAGTTGACCACACTGATAGGAGTTATCCTAAACTTGAGACCATTTATTGGGGGCAAGCACAAAGAGAGATCGCAGGCACTGGTGGTCAGGTTATACTGCTCCCAAGCCAAAAAAAAGGTCTGTTGAGAAACTCTAAATCTTTTCCCGAAGGTGAGCTTATCCAAGTACAAGTTAATTCCTTACCACAAGATGGTAAGCCAATATCATTAAGAAAAAGGATCGTACTAAAGGGAAAGTATCTTGTTCTTACAGAAGATAAGCTCGGTATTAATATAGCCCGTGGGATTAAGTGTAAAGATACCCAATCAAGACTCAAAAGTAGGGTTGACGAAGTGCTAAGCCGAAATCCTATCCAAGCCAATTTTGGTCTGATCGTACGAACTGCTAGTCAGGACTCAAGCAAGGAGCTCATTAATGAACTCAATCAGTTCATAAAATTGATTTCAGGTTTGAGGCAGAAGCCAATGAACAACAAGCCGTGCCTAATCTATGAAGGTCCTGACCTTTACGTGTTAGCAAAACGCGACTGGTTAAACTTACAAAATGAAGAGGTCGCTGAGTTAGATGCTGTGGATTCCAGCGCTGATTATGATGAGGTCATGGAATTAATTCATCAGAGTATTCAGCCGAAAAAAACGCTACCTTCAGGAGCAAACATGTTTTTTGATCAAACTGAAGCAATGGTAGTGGTGGACGTCAATACATCAAGCGTCATCCAGAAAAAGGGCACACTTATGGCCTCAAGAGAGGCTGGGAAAGTGCTTTGCCGGGAGTTGCGAATTCGTGGATTGTCGGGCAAAATCGTCGTTGATTTTCCATCAATGAATAAGCAAAACAAAAGGGTTATATTAGAGTGCATTAAAGGTTCATTATACCAGGATAATGTTCCGACCGTCATACATGGTTGGACAAATATGGGCAATTTTGAAATGGAAAGAAAGCGAGACAGAGTCTTGGCAATGGGGAGAATTGGCGAATGAAATGTCCGGTATGCCAACAGGATTCAACGCTCAAGTACCAGCCTTTTTGTTCAAAAAGGTGCGCGGATATTGATCTAAACCGGTGGTTTAACGGCGAGTATATTATCCCCTCTGAGAAAAATGAGAACAATGAAACGTTGAATGAATTAGTTATACAAGGAACAAAAAATTAACTCCCCGATTACTTGTATTAGTTAATATACTGAATTAAATCATACTCGTTTATAAACGATTTTGTGCCTAGGTAGCTCAGGGGTAGAGCAGTGGACTGAAAATCCTCGTGTCGGTGGTTCAATTCCGCCCCTAGGCACCACTTCTTCGTGAGCTAAAATTGTTTAAAATTTCTGGCGAGTATCGGACTTTTTATGCACTCAGTGAACTTAAGGCAGTAAAAGAAATTACAAATTCGCGGCAGTGTATTGCGATTATGGATATTCCTGACCACAATATCGCTTGAGGATAACTGAGGTAGATTTTGCTCAGAGGTTGGATTTGGGCTCCGCTGCAACGAGCTCGCCGGCGATTTGTCTTACAATGGGTCGTGCTTCTTCAACTTTCATACCCAGTTCGATTCTATCATCATAGAGAATCTGCAAAAGTAATTCGTCGTGGCGAGTCAAAAAGGCGAACTCTTCATCATCATTGAATATTGAAGGGCGGGCAATATAACTATCATTCACAAGACCCATGGCTTGTGCAATTTCCTCATGAACGCAAGATTCACGCATGATACCTCGCTGCTCATCTTTCAGGGCAACAATAGCCCGAATAAATTCCGAAGATCGTTTATCACGAGTAATGGTGTACGCCGAGCAGAGAACCCGAGGTGAACTCGCGATTATTGATTCTTCAACGGCCTTGGGTGTCTTTCCGACTTCAGCCTGAATTAAACCTCTGGAAGACCTATATTCCTCAACATTCATTACAATGATAAAGAAGTTTGGATTATTGTCAGTGAACACGATGGGATGTTTAATTAATGATCCTATACGGTCAAAGTACTCTGTAATCAGCTGATAGTCGGACTCACGGCGAGTTTCTGGAATAGATTCACCATGAATAACCTTAACCCGAATAGGTTGTAACCACTTCCGAAGTTTTGAAGGTGTTGTTTGAAAGACATAGCGCCCGTTTTTTATGATGTATTCATCATATAAGGCGATATTCTCAAAGTTACGGGCAAGTATATCAGCATTAAAATTGATAGTGTCACTTTGTTCATTACCCTTGAGGAAGCCCCGAGCAAGATAAGATGCCTGTAAGTTGGAATAGTAATTGAATAGATATTCATTACTGAAATATGTTTCCTGAGTTGGCCGAGAATAACTACACCCGACGAGAAACAGTGCTAAAAATATTGTTAAAAGGTATGAATTTGAGATAAACTTCATGACGGGAAAATTATTGCTCGTTAAATGATTATATGGCGAGAAAAGGCTGTCCTCATTGGCAGTGCTGCTTCGTTTAATGTACTACTAAAATTGTACCAAAAAATTCAGTATCATTAACCGCATATATTCATGTAGTTGAATCATCATAAAACTCACTATGCTTAAGAAAAAATTTTTACTGAAAAGACAAGTGAGTATGCGTCAAATCTTTAAACTATTGGCGTAAAACTGAGTCGTGGTTAAGTTTGATATTATTGCTTCAACCACTTGGTTTTTTTCAAGATTTCCTAACTCAAAAGGCCCGTAATTGATCCGAATTAAGCGACTTACCTGCATTCCAACTGCTGCCAGGGTTTTCCGAATTTCTCTATTTTTACCTTCCCGTAACACAATTGTCATCCAAGCATTAGCACCTAACTGAGAATCGAGTTTAACTATCATTGGTGCGTATTGGACTGTCCCAACTTTAATTCCTTTTTCCAACAGTTTAATTTTTTGCGGGGTAGGGTTTCCATGCACTCTAATCCTGTATTTTCGGCACATTCCAGTTGCTGGGTGTTCCAGGAACCTCTTAAATTCACCATCATTTGTAAGCAGGAGTAATCCTTCAGAATTGATGTCTAACCGGCCGATAGGCATTGTGTAGGGTAAATTCGTGGGCAAATTATCAAAAATTGTTGAGCGGTTTTTCTCATCTTTTCTGGTCGTAACTAATCCGATGGGCTTATGGTATCGCCAAATTCGAGTGGCTTGAAGGTTCGGTATTATTTTACCATTGACCTTAATTCTATCTGAGGTGTTTACTTTTATTGCAGGATTAGTGGTGACCACACCGTTAATCATTACTTTTCCAGCAAAGACGAGACCCTCACAATATCGTCTTGACCCGACTCCGGCTCGAGCCAATCGTTTAGCAATTCTGGAGTCTGATTCTGTTTTAGTCATTGGTCTCGATACCTTTTTTTGGGGAATTATATACTTAAGTGACCATTTCCCCCAGAACCCCGATGAACAGGGGGCTAATCAAATCCTTGACAGTTAAGAATTAAAATACTAATATAGGTAATGTCTGTGTTCTTTTGTCTTCTTTCTTTTCTTTAGATTCAAAACACATACAGGTGGAATTGGTAGGGCTGGCGGGATTCGAACCCGCAAGCCGGTGGGTTAATCACCAGCAAACCCGAGTGGTAATCGGGGGTGTCTACCAATTTCACCACAGCCCCCTAATTCCTTAAACATTATATACTCATTAACAAATAAATACTATTTGAAATATAATAAATGGTCACTATATTACAATAAATAAGAATTAGGAGAATATAATGGCTGAAAAAGCACCAGGTCAACACCATCGCAAAGGCTTAACCCTCTTTGAATTACAACAAATGTTGCCAACCGACCAGGATGCCAAGAAGTGGGTTGAGCATATCAGATGGGAAAATGGTATTGAGTGTCCACACTGCCAGGGAATAAATATCCAAACTGATGTAGCACACAAGACAATGGATTATCGTTGTCGCAGTTGTCGCAAATGGTTTTCAGTAAGAACTGGAACCATTATGCAGAAATCCAAGATTCCTATCCTTCACTGGGTTTATGCTGTCTATATCCAAGCTTTCAGCTTGAAAGGTATGGCTAGTATGAAGTTGTATCGGGAGTTAGGTATTACTCAAAAGACCGCTTGGTTCTTATCTCACCGCATAAGGAAATCTTGGGAGGAGGGAACCGGTCTGTTTTCTGGTCCGGTGGAGGTTGATAAAACTTATGTTGGGGGCAAAGAGGCAAATAAACACGCATCAAAGAAACGCAATGCTGGTTGAGGAGGTGTCGGGAAAACTGCGGTGGTTGGTATTAAGGGTCGCCAGACCAACAAGGTTAAAGCCCAAGTTGTCCCCAATACCAAGAAACCAACCTTACAGGGTTATGTGAAGGATGACATTGAACCCGGAGCAGAGACATTTACCGATGATAACAGAAGTTATACGGGATTAGAAAATCACCAAACGGTTTGCCATAGTGTTGGTGAATATGTAAATGGTCAGATTCATACCAACAGGATTGAAAGTTTTTGGAGTATGCTAAAGCGAGCTCACAAGGGCATTTTCCACAAGATGAGTGCTAAACATCTTCAAAGGTATGTTAATGAATTTTCTGGCCGTCATAACCTCAGGCAACATGATACCCAAGACATGATGCGTATTGTCTTTAATCAAATGGCTGGGAAGCATTTGCCTTACCAAGAACTTATAAAGAATAACGGACTTGATAATGGAGCGAGAACGTTTTGATTGTGAATAGTCAAAAGGTTCTAAATTCAGCCCCGACCAATTTTCAGCTACATCTCGGAGACTACTACGAAATTCTTTCAGATATGGAATCTGAATTTGTTCACATGGTTTTGACTGATCCCCCTTATTTTCTTGATGGTCTTGACGATGACTGGAAGAAAGGGAATGGAGGTAAGCGAGGAACTGGAACAGTGGAAGGACTTCCTATTGGCATGAAATTTGATGTGAATCAAGGATTGAAATTACAGCAATTCATGACTCCAATAGCAAAAGAATTGTTCCGTATTATTAAACTAGGTGGATTTGTATTAATGTTTTCAGCACCAAGGCTTTATCATCGTATGGCTATTGCTGTTGAAGATGCAGGATTTGAAATATCAATACGCATGGAGATTCACCAAGAGATCACAATTCAAAGTCTTTTCAATGGATCACTCTGTTTTGAAGAAAGAGTGTTGGACAGACAAACAGAAAAATGCAGTCATTAAAGAACTTGGAGGTCGTAAGACTCCTCAACTACGACCACAATTTGAATCAATCCTTTGTACACAAAAACCACGTGAAGGAACCTTTGTTGATAATTGGCTCCAACATGTTATAGGGCGATAAGAGAATTATTGATGCTTATAGAATTAAACAGTGGGGGTTTTGCCCAGGAAGTCTCGCTGTTCTACCAGAACGCCCTGATGTTGATCATATCCAAGCAAAAGCAAAGGGCGGTGGTGATGAAGCTGAAAACAAACAACTTCTTTGTCCTCATTGCAATCGGAGAGGAGGTGCAAAGCGATTTGATGATTTTGTAGCAGACAGATTGGCTGATGGAAGCCAATGGAACGATTACATACCGGAGTAAATTAATGACCAAGGTAATCACATCCAAAGTAAAAGAAAGACTCAGAGGTCGTCCAGTTAAAAACGAACTGGCGAAACCGATAGACGACACACCTGAAAATGTAATGAGGGTTGTTCTCAAAGCCAAGCCAAAAGCAACTGATTTTTGGTATGTAAGGAAGGCCAAGAAAAGACCAAGATAAATCTTGGCAATGGTCACTTAAGTATATAATTCCCCTTTTTTGAATTAAGGATTGTTTGCAGAATAAACCTTAAAGTACTGTCTACTAAACGCTATTATCTTTGTGGAATAAACAAGCCCGTTTGATTTTCGCATTTTGGCAATCATGCATACTTTTCCTAGCTAACCTTCATGCGCAACATATATGGGGTAATCCGATTGTCGGTTTAATCAGTAATATAAGGTATTTGAAGAATATTTATTTACTTTCTCTTTTTACGTTGGGGTCTCAAAACCGAAATTTAAACGTGGAGTTAATGTGTTTAAGTCATTTATGGCGGAAGCTCTCAAGCAGGCGAAACAAGCACTAAAATCTGGAGAAGTACCAATTGGTGCGGTAGTGATAGATCAACATGGTGACATTATTGCCCAAGATCACAATAGGGTGATTGCGTTAAATGACCCTACTGCTCACGCTGAAATTCTTGTCATTCGAAAAGCGTGCCAATTGGTCAGATGTGAGCGATTAATCAATTGTTCATTATATGTTACAATTGAGCCTTGTCCAATGTGTGCGAGTGCGATTTCACAAGCTCGAATTGCGAAGCTGTATTTTGGAGCGGACGATAAAAAATCAGGAGGGGTGGAAAACGGACCTTTAATTTTTTATCAATCCAGCTGCCATTGGAAGCCTGAAGTCTATGGGGGTATTATGGAAACCGAAGCAAAACATCTAATGAAGAGCTTCTTTGCGGGAAAAAGATCATCATAGAGGTACGATAAGAATGGAAGATTCTATGGAGTTTATTGATATTTACTGTGAAAGAGTTTCAGCGGGGCTTTTTGATGAGCCTTTAAATGCCTTGACCAATCTTACCTTTTTGATTGCAGCATTTATCACTTGGAGATTATTAAAGGATTATCCAGCAGCCATCACCAGAATTCTGTGTGTGATACTATTCTGTATTGGGCTGGGTTCGGCCTTATTGCACACCACGGCTTCATGGTGGGGAGCACTCACAGATATTGGCTTTATTGCCGTGTTCGTAATTACCTACATCTATGCCGCAAATCGCTATTTCTTCCACTTATCATCACTATACTCTGGCGGTTTAACACTCATTGCCTTCGTAACCTTGATACCCGTAGGATGGGCAATTGGAACAATTTTTTCATTTATTGGAGCCTCAACGAGTTATGCAAGCATTGCCGCACTAATATTCCTGTATGGGATCATCATGCAAAAATTTGATAGGGCGGTTGGAAATAAGTTGTTAATAGGTGCCTTAATTCTATCTATTTCTATTGGATTTAGAATTGTTGATGATCCCCTTTGTGAGGTAATTCCAGTTGGTACCCATTGGGTATGGCACATACTAAATTCCATCATGTTATCGTATATGATTATTATCTTACGAGATAAAATTGACAAAGATAGGCAAGCTAAAAACGAAGTGGAAATATAACTGATGAATTTAAGTCTGGAAGAGGCGAGAAAGGTGGCACATCTTGCTCGAATTCATGTGAGCGAGGAAGAATTGCAATGTTTGACCAAAGAAATGTCTTCAATACTGACCTTTATGCAGCAATTAAATGAAGTGAATGTTACAGGAATTCCTGCAATGTCCTCAGTTACCCCCATGAAAATTCCACTTCGTAAAGATGTGGTGACTTCTGGTGGAGATGGTAACCGCATTTTGTCCAATGCTCCTGCTGCAGAAAACATGTTTTTTACAGTTCCCAAAGTGGTTGAATAAATGGATTTAAGTGGATATAGCCTTGCTAAAATTTCGGCACTACTTCAAAAGGGTGAAGTCACTTCAGTCGAAGTTACGAATGCGTGTTTAGAGGAAATCAATAAAGCTTCGTGTTTAAACGCGTTTTGTTGGGTTGATCACGATTGGTCAATTGAACAGGCAAAGCAAGCCGATAAACATTTAACAAATGGGTCAAATTATCCTTTGTGCGGCGTGCCACTTGGGATTAAGGATTTATTTTGCTTAAATGGCGTCCCGACCCAAGCAGCATCCAAAATATTAGAAGATTTTCGTCCTGAATATGAGTCGACAGTGACTCATAAACTCAAATCCCAAGGAGCAGTATTTTTAGGCAAGACCAACATGGATGAATTTGCTATGGGGTCATCAACCGAGCATACCGTTTATGGGCCCACAATTAATCCTTGGCGAAAGAAGAACTGTGCAAAGCAACTTACCCCTGGGGGATCATCAGGTGGTTCCGCTGCTGCAGTTGCTGCCGGCCTGTGCACAGGTGCACTTGGAACTGACACTGGCGGGTCAATTCGTCAACCAGCATCATTTACTGGCATCGTAGGAATTAAGCCTACCTATGGACGGTGTTCAAGATGGGGTATTGTCGCCTTTGCTTCTTCTTTAGATCAAGCTGGACCTTTCGCACGTTCAGTTGAGGATGCTGCACTACTTTTAGAGGGTATTTCGGGTTATGACCCCAAGGATTCAACGAGTTATCCAGGAGAAGTTCCTCAGTTCAGTCAATTTTTGCGTAAAGGTGTAAAAGGAAAGACAATCGGTATTCCAAAGGAATATCGTCTTGATGGCATGCCTGAAATCATTGAAACTGTTTGGCAAAAAGGGGCTAAACTATTGCAAGACGAAGGAGCTCAAATCGTTGAAATTTCTTTACCTCATACGCAATACGCGCTTCCGGCCTACTATATTATTGCACCAGCGGAAGCGTCATCAAACCTTGCCCGTTATGATGGCGTTAGATATGGTCGCAGAGCCAAACTCAAATCTGATTCTGATATAATCGACATGTATAAAATGACCCGTTCCGAAGGATTTGGGCCGGAAGTAAAAAGGCGGGTTTTGATTGGTACCTACGTGTTATCTCAAGGCTTTTTTGAAGCATATTATCGTCGGGCTCAGAAAGTGAGGACGTTGATTAAACAAGATTTTGAACGAGTATTTTCCGAAGGAATAGACGCCATACTTACGCCAACAACTCCTGGAACAGCTTTCGGTATTGGCGAGTTTATGAACGCGGATCCCATTCAAATGTATTTGAATGATGTATTTACTGTCACTGTCAATCTTGCCGGTTTGCCAGGAATTTCGGTTCCAGCTCAGCTTGATGACAATGGACTTCCACTAGGTTTGCAATTGATAGGTCAACCTTGGCAAGAGGGAGAATTGCTAAGCATCGCCGCAACCCTTGAAGGTCAACTGAATTTTAAAGCCACTCCAGAAAAATGGTGGAAAAAGGCAAAATGATGTCCTCATTACGAAACACTCTGATTATCTTGGTATTTGGTCTGTTGAGCTGTACTGCTGAAAATTCCAGTGCCCCTAGTGAATCTCAGACGGATTCTGAAATCAACGAGGTGCCTGAGGTTGAGTTAAGTCCCCAAGAAACCAATGATGAAGTGTTGGCCCAAGAGATATTGGCAGAACTTGAAATTGTTTTGGGACAACATGAGCTTAATTCAAACCCAGGTTTGAATATTCAAGAGCAGAATAATTCTGCGAATCAATCTGCAAATTTAAATGGGGATGCTAATCCAATCCCATCCGAACAAAATCAAATTGAAACCGAGTTAGACATTCAAGATGTTGAAGCCAATGAATCTGAATTAGACTCCATGAGCACTAGCGGAATTGAGGTGGTTATCACTACTGATAATCAACCTGAGCAAATAACTGATGAGTTTGGCCGTACGATTTCTGATGAACAAGAATTTACCGCAGTCACGCAACGAGAGACAATTGAATCAGATGCTCAGAGATTAGAAACTATTCGACAGAATCTCGTCATCCTTGATTCAGTTGAATTTGATTTTACTCCTAACCAAGAGGAAGTATTCAGATACGCACTCAATACCGATCATTCTCCCGGAACCGTCCTGTATGAGCGTAATTTATTTTTCTTCAACCGGAGGGCTTATCTAGAACGATGTGAACGTTTTGTTGATAGTGATGCCGCCCAGCAGTATTTTCTCACCTATGGCGGTCCTGAGGAAGATAAACATAACCTTGACCCAGATGGTGATGGTTTCGCTTGTGAATGGAATCCTGAACGATATAGACAACTCCTAAATCAGCTTTGATTGAACTGAAAAAAAACTGGTGTCCATCACCCAATTACGGGTCACGAAGAAACAATCTCCAACCAGAGTTGATTGTCATACATTATACCGCAATGGGAACCCAAGAATCTCTTGAGAGATTGTGTACACCAGAATTTGAGGTTTCCAGCCACTATCTTATTTCTGAACAGGGAAAAATTTATCAGCTTGTTGATGAAGTTCATAGGGCTTGGCATGCCGGTTCTGGGAATTGGCGAGGACTTTCGGATATAAACTCTCGCTCAATCGGGATTGAGTTAACCAATCTCGGTAACACCCCATACTCGCTTACACAAATGGCATCATTGATTGAGTTAATGAAAGAAATTATTCGCAAGTGGGGAATAGCGAAAGAGAATGTCATCGGTCATTCAGATATGGCGCCTACCCGAAAAAAAGATCCTGGAAAGAAATTTGATTGGCGACTTCTTGCTCTGGAAGATTTGGCTGTTTGGCCAACAGAAATTGATTATTCCCCCGTTAATTGGGATTTGTTTACGACTTCTTTGTGTAATTTTGGCTACTCAATCCCTTTAGAAACTTTGAGTGTGAAGAATAGACTTGATCTACTTAAAGTGTTTCGGAACCGTTTTCGTCCACATCATGTTGGTGAACTTGATTCGATTGATATGGGGATTGCTAAGAGTTTGGAAAAGCACAGCTATCCATCTGATTAATTACCACGAGCGAATTGACAAGTGGGTAGTCTATGGTTAAATGATTTGGTGCGGAAAACTGGATAGTCGCGGGGACAATGTCCACGAGGAAAGTCTGGACTCCACAAAGCAGGGTGCCGGATAACGTCCGGCTGGAGTAATCCAAGGGAAAGCGCCACAGAAACATACCGCCAGTTATAATGAACTGGTAAGGGTGAAAGGGTGGAGTAAGAGACCACCGTCGATTTGGTAACAAATTTGAACCGGCAAGCCCCACCCGGAGCAATGCTAAGTTGGACTGTCATGAGAAGCTTTGTCTCGCAGTCGTGGTAAGCAGCTTGAATGGAAAGGTAACTTTTCATCTAGATGAATGACTATTGCAAGCGTAATGCTTGAACAAAATCCAGCTTACAGGTTTTCCGCACTCACATTCGGTGGTTGAAAAGAGACATTTTATTTGTAACTAATTCAACCATATGGAATATTAATTTATTTGGAGTATGCTGATGGCCAAGCCAGCGACAGTCAAAATCCGGCTCAATTCATCTGCCGGTACAGGTCATTTCTATGTGACCACTAAGAATGCACGAACGATGCCTGATAAGATGAAGGTACAAAAATACGACCCAGTTGCTCGCAAACATGTTGAGTATAAAGAGAGTAAAATAAAATAATCCAAGGTTTGGATTATTGATCATTGATGCGGTGAGTGTGACTCACCGCATCAGAAAAATTCATCGATTTATAACAACTTCAGTTGTTCTGACTATTCTCGTTGTCCAAACAATGAGAGGAGCAACAGGAACATATTTAAGAAGTTCAAATACAAACTCAGTGCTCCCATAATGGAGGATTTTGCTAACCATTGGGTATCGCCATGAGATGCCATTTGAATATAGTCATTTTTAATCCTTTGGGTGTCGTAAGCGGTTAAGCCGGCGAAAATCAACACTCCAATCACCGAAATGGCAAATTGAAGTCCAGGTGATGCTAGAAAAATATTGATAATCATGGCACCAATAATCCCGATTAGACCCATGATTAAGAATGAACCCCAACCTGAAATATCTTTCTTGGTTGTGTAGCCATAAATGCTCAATGAAGCAAACGCAATTGCGGTCACCAAGAAGGTTTGGAATATTGAAATACTGGCGTAGGCGAGAAAGATGTAGGAAATTGATAACCCCATCAACCCCGAAAATATCCAAAATGTTGTTTGGGCCGCAGATGCTGACATTTTGTTAATTCGAGCACTCAACAGAATGACTACACCAAGTGGAGCCAACATTACAATCCACTGAAGTGGTGTTCCAAACATCACTTGCATGAGCGCTTGGCTTGTGCTTGCGAAAAAGGCAACCAAGCCCGTAATTAGCATGGCTGCAGACATTAACCCATAGACTTTGTTCATGTGAGCCTTTAGTCCCACATCAATTTGAGCGGAACGACTATCAACTGGGTTAATTCCGGGTAGTTGATATTGATTCATTTAATTCTCCAATGAAATTATGTAATAATAGAAAATTAGAACTCAAAGGCTGAATATTCAAGTCCTTTATAGTTCTTTGATTTAGTCTAGAACACCCATCACATTATTTTGATTACAATCTTGCCAACGGCTTGTCTAGTCGCCATTAATTGCAATGCTTCATTCGCTTCTTTCAAGGGAAAACTGGAACTTATATGAGGGGCTATCAATCCCTGTTCAAACCAAATGAACAGTTCGCTTAAGCATTGACGTATCACTTTTGGATTAAAGGTGAGATATCCACCCCAATAGCAACCAATCACATCAAGATTCTTGACGAGAAGAATGTTAGCCGGAATAGACGGAATATCTCCTGAGGCAAAACCGATAGGAATGATTCGTCCCTCAGGGTTCATGGAGCGCATAGCCGAATTAAATAATGACCCGCCAACTGGGTCGTAAACAACATCTGCGCCGCCTAATGCTTTAACCTTGCTTCGAAGATCATCTTGAAGCGAGTGAATGAGATGGTCCGCACCCGCAATTTTAGCTTCTTTAAGTTTATTATCACTACTTGCAGCGGCAATGACCTTGGCCCCGATGACTCGGCCAATTTCAACCGCAGTTCTGCCCACACCACCTGAAGCCCCCAATACGAGCAGATTGTCCTGAGCTTGTAACTTCGCTCGTTTAACAAGGGCAAGGTAGGAAGTCCCGTAAGCAATTATAAATCCTGCGGCGATTTCGTCAGACATTTTATCAGGGACATCAAGGCATTGGCCATGGGGCAAACAGATATATTCAGCCAAACCACCAAAGTTTGCTATCCCAGCTACACGGGTTCCAATCTGCCTATCATTGATTTCTTCACCAAGGGCTGAAATGACCCCACACACCTCCATCCCAGGCGAAAAAGGTAAAGGGGGTTTGATCTGATACTGACCCTGTGAAATGAGTAAATCGGCAAAATTCATACCGACAGCACTGACCCGGATTTGAATCTCATTCGGGGCTGGTTGCGGGGTGGGGATATCAACAATCTTCAGAGAATCTCCAAGCGTTTTTACATGCATCGCAAACATAATGAGTCCTTAAAAAAATGAGAATTAAATTGGTTTTTTAAATTGATCAAAAAAACGAAAAATATGGTCAAGTGCTTCATCACGTAATGGTTGCCTTTCCTTGAGTAATTCATGCTTGGCATTTTTGATTTCCACCAGATGTGACTGAGACCATTGGGTACAAAATTGATACGCCGCCCGATTATCGACGATTTCGTCATTACCAGCGACGAGCACAAGCGAATTATGCTTGGGCGGAGATAAGTTCATGAGTTTTTCTGTTTCTAAAAATGCTTGATAAGCCCAATTCCAAGAGGGTCCTCCTAGGCTGACTTCAGGTTGAGTATTGACTTGGTTTCTGAGAAATAGGAAGGTTTCTGGGCAGCTTGTAAGCGGGTTATTATGAGGCTCAGTTGTATTAAGTAAACTCTCTGGACCTGCGCCTTGAATAAATTTGTGTCCCTGACCAAGGAGATTTATTAGGGATACGAATCGACGAGCCAAAAAGGTGGCTTTTGCTATTTTCCACATGGGTGCTGAAAAAGCGCAGGCACTGACCGGTATTGATATTCCATTCATGAGGGCTCGTAATCCAATACAACACCCCATTGAGTGGGCTAAAATGTAATGAGGAGCGGGAGGAAATTGGTGATTAAAACATCTCAACACAGAAGCGAGGTCAATTTGAAAATCTTCAAATCGGTTAACATGGCACATTTTGGGATTGCTGTGAATTCTGTCCGAGAGCCCTTGCCCTCTCCAATCATGGGTGATGACCGTATAACCTCTATTTTGCATGGTTAGTGCCAAATGGGCGTATTTTTCAACAAATTCATTGCGCCCATTGAGAATGAGGATGGTTCCCTTAGTTCCACCTGACCAAATCGCTACCCGTATACGAATATGGTCTGATGTTGTCAGCCAATAGGCTTTGACATTTCCAGGACTCTTAACAATTGTGTCCAAAAAAGGTGCCGATTGAGTCAGTAAATCTGAAATCATAATGAAAATACTTTGTCGATGGATCTAATTTGCAATCGACAGACAAAAAAGTGAATTATCAGCATCTAAAGTTTCACCATTGTGTATTATTATTTAAATTGATTGCCTGTAGGGTAAGTTCAGGTTAATGTTTATCCTCAATTATAAACTAATTCATAAGTATCTACGAAGATTGGAGAAATATAATGAAGTTGATTAGATCTTCTTTATTGAGTTCACTCATGGCATGTATTCTCGCGATGAGTGTATCAACCCTTAATGCAGCTGAACTGAGATATGTTTCAGGAGCAGTTGGAAATGCGATTGAGGTATTTCAAGCGCTAGTTAAACCGTGGGAAGAAGCCACAGGTCACTCAGTTACTCTTGTGCCAATGCCTGCGTCTACGACGGATCAATTTGGACAGTATAGGCTTTGGTTGGCGGCTGGTAATGCGGACATTGATGTTTATCAAACCGATGTGATTTGGGCACCGCAACTTGCCGAGCAATTCATTGATCTGAAAGAAAGTGCAGCAGACCTTATACCGCTTCACTTTCCGTCAATTATTGAATCTCAAACCGTTGAAGATAAACTTGTCGCATTACCCATATTCACGGACGCTCCGGCTCTGTATTATCGTAAAGACCTGCTTGAGAAGCACAATCAACCAGTTCCTTCTACTTGGGAACAGTTGACTGAAGTGGCTCGTGCGGTTCAAGATGCTGAAAGAGCCGAGGGTAATGAAGATATCTGGGGGTTCGTCTGGCAGGGCAATGCCTATGAAGGACTCACATGTGACGCCCTTGAGTGGATTAAGTCTTTTGGTGGCGGGCAAATCGTTGAGCCTGATGGAACAATTTCGGTTAATAACCCACAAGCAATTGCGGCACTTGACTTAGCTGCAACATGGCCAGGAACAATTTCACCTCCTGGTGTGCTTGCTTATCAAGAAGAAGAGTCTCGAGGTGTTTGGCAAACAGGAAATGCGGTGTTCATGCGTAATTGGCCGTATGCTTATTCGTTAGGCAATAGCGATGATTCGGCAGTTAAGGGTCTCTTTGATGTGACAACACTACCAACTGGCGGCGGGCATGACACCTCGGCTGCGACATTGGGTGGATGGAATGTTGCTGTTTCAAAGTACTCAAAAAATCAAGAGGCCGCTATTGATTTAGCCAGATATCTGGCTGGACCAGAAGCGCAAAAACTCAGAACTTTAATGGCTTCAAACCTTCCAACGATTATCTCACTCTATGATGACGCGGATATAGCCGCAAACCAACCCATTATTCCACGCTGGAAAGATGTCTTTTTGCAAGCTGTACCAAGACCTTCAGCGCCAACAAAAGTGAAGTATAATGAGGTTTCAGCCAAATTTTGGTCAGCGGTCCATAACACCTTGTCGGGTGATGGTTCAGCTGCCGATAATTTAGAGCTTCTGGAATTAGAACTTCAAGACCTTAAAGGTTCTGGCTGGTAACTCCAATTTCATTACCTTAAAGTTGTGGCTAGGCTATGATTAGCCTAGCCAATATTTTTTTCGCCTTAGTAGATTAAATCGGGTCGCAGAAATTACTGAATCATGTTTAAGGGGTTGAAGGAATTAGATTTAGAGGCACAGCGGAGAATAGCCGCTTTCTATTTTCTATTTCCGATGATCATTGCCCTGTTCTGCGTTGCCGCATGGCCTTTATTGCGAACGATTTACTTTTCTTTTACCGACACGTCCCTAACCAACCTTTATGGTGGCGAATGGATTGGATTTGATAATTATCTCCAGCGAAGAGAGTTAAGTTCAGGTCGTGTGGTTTGGCGTGGTACACTGGCTGATTCTGCGTGGTGGAATGCGGTTTGGAATACCGTTCGTTTTTCAGTCATTTCGGTATTTTTTGAAACACTCTTCGGCTTGATGATAGCGCTCGTCCTGAATGCCGAATTCAAAGGCCGGGGTTTGGTGAGGGCGGCGATTCTCATTCCATGGGCAATTCCAACTATCGTATCCGCGAAAATGTGGGCTTGGATGCTGAATGATCAATTTGGAATCATTAATGACATTCTCATCCGACTGGGCTTTATCGAAAGAGGGATTGCTTGGACGGCATCAATTGATACGGCAATGACAGCTGTCCTCGTGGTTGATATATGGAAAACGACACCGTTTATGGCTCTATTGTGTCTCGCTGGCTTGCAGATGATTCCACGGGATATTTACGAAGCAGCCAAAATTGATGGCGTTCATCCCCTCAAAGTATTTTGGAAGATTACCTTACCGCTTGTGCGACCTGCCTTAATGGTTGCTGTCATTTTCAGGGCCTTAGATGCACTTAGAATTTTTGACCTGATTTATGTTCTGACTCCCAACTCAAAAGCAACAAAAACGATGTCGGTGATTAGTCAGGAGAATCTGATACAATTTGATAATTTTGCTTATGGCTCGGCGCAGTCCACAATACTTTTCGCGATTATTGCGGTGTTTGTAGCGTTATATATTTGGGTTGGAAAAGTTAATTTAAGCGGGGAAGGCGGACGATGAAACGCTCGCTGTCTGATTGGATAAAGAGCATTGCTTTTTATAGCATTGTTGTTGTGATCTTCGTGGTAGCTGTGTTTCCGTTTTACTATGCGATTCTCACATCGTTTAAATCAGGGACGGCAATATTTGAGGTCAATTACTTTCCCGTTGATTTTTCTCTCCAAAATTATGTGACAGTAATGGTGGGTCGGAATTTCATAAGAAGCGTCTTAAATTCGGTATTCGTGTCAGGAGTGACAGTTCTTTTTGCCTTGCTACTTGCTGTAACGGCCTCATATGCTTTGAGCCGTGTCCGTTTCAGAGGTCGCGCCTTACTTTTGATAACCATCCTTGGTGTGTCAATGTTTCCACAGATTGCAGTTCTCGCTGGACTATTTGAACTCGTCAGGTTTTTGGGAATATATAACACCCCTTGGGCAATGGTATTAAGCTACACGATATTTACTTTACCTTTTACGGTTTGGGTGTTAACGACCTTCATGCGTGAATTACCCATTGAGATTGAAGAGGCCGCTATTATTGATGGTGCGACACCGTGGATCATAATCACAAAAGTATTTATGCCTCTATTGTGGCCGGCATTAGTCACAACTGGTCTGCTGGCATTTATTGGTGCTTGGAATGAATTTTTGTTTGCCTTGACCTTTACAATATCTGAAGACCAGCGAACTGTACCAGTTGCTATTGCTTTGTTATCAGGTGCTTCAGAACAGGAAATTCCATGGGGCCCCATTATGGCAGCTTCGGTAATTGTTACAATCCCGCTTGTCGTATTGGTATTGATTTTTCAGCAGAAGATAGTTGCCGGCCTCACCGCAGGTGGTGTCAAAGGGTAGTATTGGAGATTGCTATGGCAGAGATTGTTTTCAAAAAAGTATCGAAATCATTTGGGGCTATTGAAGTAATCAAAGATGTTGACCTCACCATCAATAAAGGTGAATTCATGGTTTTTGTCGGCCCGTCGGGGTGTGGTAAATCAACCATGTTGCGTCTCGTTTCTGGGTTGGAAAGTATTACCAGCGGTGAAATGACTTTTGATGGTGAGGTGATCAATAATGTTATTCCCTCAAAACGAGGGATTGCTATGGTTTTTCAGAGCTACGCCCTTTACCCTCACATGAATGTGTATGAGAATATGGCATTCGGTATGAAACTTGCTAAATCGAATGCTCAGGCTATAAAAAAACGAGTTGAATCGGCGGCCGAATTACTTCAGATTGAGCATCTCTTAGATCGCTTACCGAAGCAGTTGTCGGGTGGGCAAAGACAGCGAGTCGCGATTGGGCGAGCCATCGTTCGTGATCCAAGGGTGTTCTTGTTTGATGAACCGCTTTCCAATTTGGATGCTGCATTGCGAGTCGCAACTCGTCTTGAGATTGCTAAGCTTCATCACAACATGGATAATGTAACCATGATCTATGTGACACATGATCAGGTTGAAGCAATGACTTTAGCTGATCGTATATGTGTATTGAGGGATGGGTATGTTGAGCAGGTTGGAACCCCATCAGAACTCTATGAAAAGCCCAATTCAATTTTTGTCGCTGGGTTTATTGGATCACCCAAAATGAATTTCTTGACTGGTCAATTCGCTCAAGCGCACGATTGTGCCACACTTGGAATTCGTTCTGAGCATATCGTAATGACTGACTCTGATGTTGTTTGGTCAGGACAAATTGTTCATGCCGAAGACGTTGGTTCAGACACATACTTGTTTGTTGACATCAAAGCTGATGAGCCATTAATTGTCCGATGTGAAGGTCGTCAAGTAGTTGAGTTAGGCAAAAATGTAGGCTTGAAACCTGATGCGAAACAATTACATCGCTTTGACACTGATGGTAAACCAATGGGATAGCCATTGGAACCTAGTATCACGCCTTCATTGAATTGATGGATAATGGCGAGATACTTGGAAGAAATACTGCTCGCAATTAATTGGTGTTGACTGTTGACTGTTGACAGAATGACAGAGAATAATGCAAACAAACTACATCATTTCAATGGTTTTGTGATACTAGTTAATTTTTCATTTCCTAAATCGACTATCTGAGGACGCTTACTATGGCTAAAATTGTGCTTATTGGTGCCGGCAGTATTCAATTTGGAGCTCAATTGCTCGGTGATATTTTCCAAAGTGCTGTATTAAACGAGGCAGAGATTGTATTAAACGATATTAACCCCCAAGCTGCTGAAAAGACGGCTCAACTTGCTCAAAATCATATTGATACTCATGGATTAAAGCACAGAATCAAAGTAGAGGTTGACTTATCCAAGGCTCTGAAAGGAGCGCAATTTGTAGTGAACATGATTGAAGTTGGAGACCGTTTCAAATTATGGAATTTAGACTGGAAAATTCCACAACAGTACGGAATCAAGCAAATCTATGGCGAAAATGGTGGCCCCGGAGGGTTGTTTCACTCTTTACGGATTATTCCAGCCATTATTGATATTTGCCAAAAGGTTTCTGATGTTGCTCCCGAGGCAACCATATTTAATTTTTCTAATCCGATGAGCCGAATCTGTACCACAGTACACCGCAAGTTTCCAGAATTGAAATTCGTTGGACTATGCCATGAAATCGCTTCATTAGAGAGACATCTGCCGAGTATATTGAACCAACCGCGGGAGAACATTTTCTATCGGGCCGGGGGGTTGAACCATTTTTCTGTTCTCTCAAGCGTTAAGTATGTTGATAGCGGCAAGGATGCCTACCCTGATATTCTCACCAATGCACCCTCGTACTTTGCCAAAATTCCCGGATACTCAGAAATACTCGCCATGTCGAAAGCAACGGGAATTGATATTGAGACAGAGGGTTGGATGCAAATAGATGTGGCCAAAATAAAAGTAATAAGAGAGTGGTCAGACCGGCGTCTTTTTGCCCTTATTTTGGAACATTTTGGTGTTTTGCCAATTACCGAAGACAGCCATTTTGGCGAATATATCAGCTGGGCGTCTGAAGTTGCTGACCACCGTGGTATTCTTGATTTTTATACTTATTACCGAAATTTTCTTGGCCGCAGGGATGCGGTCATTGGTAATGAAATCACCGAAAGGATGGTTCCGATTATTGAAGGCATATTAACCAATAATTACTATGAAGAAGCCGCCGTGAATATCCCCAACAAAGGATATATTAAGAATCTTCCCGAATGGATTGCAGTTGAAGTTCCTGCTCGCATTGATTCTGATGGGATCCATGGTATACCCATTGAATTGCCTGTGGGTATTAGAGCTCTGATAACAAACCAGATTGGTATTCACGACTTGGTTGCTGACGCCGTATTAGAAAAAAGTAAAGAATTAGTTATCCAAGCTCTTTTAGCTGACCCAGTGGTTACGACTGCGAAATGTATTCCTGAAATGGTTGAGTATGTGATCGCTGAACAGAGTCCTTGGTTAGATTATTTACAATAGAACAATCTGCGGACGATGTGTCTCATTTTGTGGTGTTTGCGACGGTTACGCATTGGTGAATAGGTTGGCAATTTGCAGGGCAATAGCCATGTCCCCATTGATTTTGAGATGACCACTGAGGAAGGCGCTTGTTGGGTTCAATTCACCATCAATTATTTTGTCAAATGTTGCCATTGTTCCTTGAATTGTACAGTCTCTATCAGCATCACTTGAAGTGACGTCGCTGCCATCATAAACGAAAGATCCTTCACCCTCTATAATGACTTTGACTCGGGCTCCGATTTCTGGATTGTTTTTCAATATTTTGAGAATTGTGATGCTTTTAATCATTGGCTAAAACTCCTTCTTGTATTCATGTGATATTCTCAAAAAATGTGTAACTATTCAGGTAGTATCAGTGACGGATTAGTAAAGCTTCATCGGCTGAACAGGGAAATCATGGAGTGTCGGGACATGTCGAGTAGTTACAAAATGTTATCAATCACATAATTATGATAATTTTTATAGTTGAATCTTACCAAGCGTTTTGTAAGGTGAATAATATGGTTGAATGACAAAGAATCCAAAAGAAGCGTAATCGTGACCACCTACAATTCCATAGAAATACCGTATAGATCTGAACTCCGACTTAAGTTGGTCGTGAATGCCTTAATTCATAGTTCCTTGCTAAGGGATTGGAAAATTAAGAGTACAGCATTTGTGATGGCGATGCTTATACCGTCGGTAATCTTAGGTAACGAAAAAATAATTGATCAATTATTTTTAGATCTCCAAAAAAGTGATCAAGTTTCCTCACGATACATTGAACGAAGAATCCTAGCCTTTTGGAGCGACTCTGGTTCTGAAGAGGTGAATGCATTACTTGAAAATTCACAACTGGCATTAAGAAGTCAAAATTATGATTTGGCATTGATTTATGTCAATAAAGTAATTGAGACCGCTCCAGAATTTCCCGAAGGGTGGAATACACGGGCGACGATTTATTATTTGCAAAGTCAATTTGATCTCTCAATTGCCGATATTGTTAAAACCTTAGAACTAAACGAGCGACATTTTGGTGCCCTTAATGGACTCGCGTTAATCTATGAATTAAAAGGGGAAGTCGTAAAGGCTCTAAAAGTATACTCTGAATTATACAAATTGACTCCTAACAGGAGAGGGGTTAAAGAGAGTATAAAACGGCTTCAAGAAACTCTCTACAACCAATCAATTTAGTCCGACAAATCGCAGCTTCATTGAATTCTTAATTTCCAACCTTTTGAAGTCATCATGCATTGGAACTCTAATTCAGGTAGCGTTACAGCTATATTGGGTTCAACTAATTCTGGTAAGACTCTTTACGCCATTGAACAGATGCTTTCGCACCGTAATGGGGTTATTGGACTGCCATTAAGGTTGTTAGCTCGAGAAGTTTATGACAAAGTCGTTGAGCGGTGTGGTCCATCGATTGTCGCCTTGGTAACTGGTGAAGAACGGATTGTTCCAAATCGAACTGCCTATTGGATTTGTACAACCGAAGCAATGCCCATCGGGATTGGAACCGATTTTCTTGCCGTTGACGAGATTCAATTGTGTGGCGATAAAGAAAGAGGTCATATTTTTACGGATCGATTGTTGAATGCACGCGGAACTAAAGCGACTCTATTCATGGGCTCAGATACAATCAAGGCGACCATCAAATCGCTTATCCCAAATGTGATAATTGAGAATCGAAGCAGGCTTTCGAAACTCACCTACACGGGCTATAAAAAAGTTTCTCGGTTAGTTCCGAGGACAGCCTGTATCGGGTTTTCTATCGAAGAAGTCTACATGATTGCCGAGCAAATCCGGCAACGAAGAGGTGGGGCCGCGGTGGTCATGGGAGCGCTCAGCCCTCGCACCCGCAATGCACAGGTTGATCTT
>Ga0209754_1001427_pt1 | contig 23993 bp, 19 predicted proteins | sample MesohylBB_FD_187295 | JGI IMG/M metagenome (GOLD analysis project Ga0209754, IMG submission 187295) | Host-associated microbial community of the marine sponge Aplysina aerophoba from Gulf of Piran - sponge mesohyl, lysed by bead beating... | ecosystem: Host-associated > Porifera > Sponge >... | reverse complement strand
ATCTACGTGTCGGCCACGCCGAGCGCGTTCGAGCTGGAGCGCACCGGAGGCGTGGTCGTGGAGCAGATCATCAGGCCCACCGGCCTGCTCGATCCGCGGATCGAGTTGCGGCCCTCCGCCAACCAGATCGACGACCTGGTCGAGGAAGCGCGGGCGGCGATGGAGCGGGGCGAGCGGGTCCTGGTGACCACCCTGACCAAGCGGATGGCGGAGGAACTGACCCAGTACCTGACCGAGCTCGGCCTGCGGGTTCGTTACCTCCACAGTGACATCGACACCCTGGAGCGGGTCGAGATCACGACCGCGCTGCGGCGCGGCGAGTTCGACATCCTGGTCGGCATCAACCTGCTGCGGGAGGGACTTGATCTGCCCGAGGTCTCCGTGGTCGCGATCCTCGACGCGGACAAGGAAGGCTTCCTGCGCAGCGAGGTGTCGCTGATCCAGACCTCCGGCCGGGCGGCTCGCAACCTGAACGGGCGGGTCATCTTCTATGCCGACCGGCGCACCGACTCGATCGACCGGTCGGTGGAGGAGACGGCCCGGCGCCGGCGGATCCAGGACCGTTACAACCGGAAACACGGGATCGAGCCAGCCTCCATCCTGAAGGAGGTCCACAGCCCCCTGGTCCAGATGAGCAACCTGGACTACCTGCACAAGGCGGGCGCGGCGGCTGAGAAGGCGGTGGAGGACCTGCTTCGCGAGGACGCTCCCGAGATGCCCCTGGAACGCCGCATTGCACGCCTGGAGAAGGCGATGAAGCAGGCCTCCCGGCGGTTGGAGTTCGAGCAGGCGGCCGTACTGCGCGACCGTCTGAAGGAACTCCACGAGCTGAAGGTGATGGGCTGATGCGCCGGGAGCTGCGGCAGCGGCTGGGAGAGCTTCCGGATCAGCCGGGGATCTACATCTTCAAGGGGGAGGCCGGCGAGGCGCTGTACGTCGGCAAGGCGAAGTCCCTCAGGCGTCGTGCGGCGTCCTACCGCAAGCCGGCGGAGGATCCGCGCATCGCCCTGATGCTCCAGGACGCGGCGGACATCGAGTTCGTCGTCACGGACTCGGAAGCCGAAGCGCTGCTGCTCGAGAACAACTGGATCAAGCGCCGGCAGCCGCGGTTCAACATCCGCCTGCGAGACGACAAGACGTACCCCTATCTGAAGCTCACCCTCGCCGACGGGCATCCGCGCCTCGCCTTCACGCGACGCATTCGCCGCGATGGCGCGGAGTACTACGGTCCCTACCTGCCCGCCGGACTGGCGCGCAAGGCGATCAAGCTGACGCAGAAGCTGTTCGGCATCCGGGTGTGCCGGATCGAGATCGACGGCAGCCTGCCGCGACCCTGCCTCTACTACGACCTGAAGCGTTGCCTTGGGCCCTGCGTCGACGGCCTGACGACCGACGAGGCCTACGCCGAGGCGGTCGGGAAAGCGCGTCTGTTTCTCGCCGGCAGGAACGACGAGTTGCTGCGGGACCTGCGCGGCCGCATGCGGACTGAGGCGACCCGCCTGGAGTTCGAGACGGCGGCCCGCCTTCGCGACACGATGCAGGAGATCGCATCGATCAGCCAGCGGCGGAAGCTGAGTTCGGACCGGGGCGAGGACGTCGATATCTTCGGCGTCCACGTCCGCGGCGACAACGCGGCGGTCGTCGTCCTGGTCATGCGCGGCGGCCAGGTGCTCGATCGCCGCGAGTTGTTCTGGGAGGGCGTTTCGAAGATCACCGCCGAGCGCCTGTTGTCGGAGCTGTTGCCGCAGCTCTACGACCGCACAACGCTCATTCCCAAGGAGATCCACCTGCCGGCGCCGATCGAGGGCGAGGAGGCGCTGGTGGAGTGGCTGAGCGAACGCCGCGAATCGAAGGTCTACCTCCGGATGCCATCGCGCGGGCCGAAGGCGCAGCGGGTGGCGCTCGCGAACCGCAACGCCCGGATGGCCTTTCTCCGGCGGTTCCGGGGCGCCGCCGCTGCCGGCGAGGCCGGTGAGGCGCTGCGGCGCGCGCTCGATCTCGAAGAGCCTCCGCGACGGATCGAGGGCTTCGACATTTCGACCTTCGGCGGCAGCGAGACCGTTGCCTCCCTCGTGGTCTGGAGCGATGGCCGGATGGTCAAGAACCAGTACCGCAGCTTCAACATCCGCGGCCTGGAGCAGGCGGACGACTTCGCGTCGATCCGGCAGGCGGTGGAGCGCCGCTACCGACGCCGCCTGAAGGAAGTCGGCGAGATGCCGGACCTGATCCTGATCGATGGAGGGCGCGGCCAATTGAACGCGGCCCTCGAGGCACTGGCCGAGCTGGGCGTCGACGAGACGCCGGTGGTGGGACTGGCCAAGCGGGAGGAGGAGATCTACGTTCCGGTGCGACCCGCGCCGCTGCGGCTGAAGCGGCATCACGCCGGCTTGCGGGTTCTCCAGCAGGTACGGGACGAGGCGCACCGGTTCGCCGTGTCGCGCCACCGCCGCCGCCGCTCCCGGCGAACCCTGCACAGCCGGTTCGACGACCTGCGGGGCATCGGCCCCCAGCGGCGCAAGCTACTCGTGCGCCGGTTCGGCAGCTACGCCGGCGTGACGCAGGCGTCGGAGGAAGAACTTCGGGAGGTTCTCGGCGCGAAGCTCGGTCGTTCGGTCTACACCTCGGTCAACCGCGGACAGTCGGGTTGAGCGCCCGCCTGGACCTGCGACGGGCTGCTAACCTCCACGTTGCCGGAGGACCGGATGCGGTCGCTCCCGGCGGCTTGCCCGCCGGGGGAGGAAAGTCCGGACTCCAACGGACGGCATGCTTGCTAACGGCAAGGCGTGGTGACGCGACGGAAAGTGCAACAGAGAGCAGACCGCCGGCGCAGTGGTTCCGGAGTCCGATTCGGGCTTGCGGCGCTGGAGCGCCGGCAAGGGTGAAACGGTGCGGTAAGAGCGCACCGCTCGGCCGGCGACGGTGCGAGGCGATGGCAAACCCCATGTGGAGCAAGACCAAATAGGGAGTGCGGTTCGGGCTGTCCGTCCCGATACCGGACCGTTCGCGGTCCGGGACGCCCTCCGGGTAGGTCGCAGAGATGAATGGCCGCCTCCTTTCGCCTGACGGTGACGGGACGAACAGAATCCGGCTTACGAGGTCCTCCGGCACTTGACCCTTCGTAGCAAAGGAACGCAGCGTGGCGCGGCGCGTCCGCCTGCCGTGCGGCCCGGCGACCGGATCGGCATCGCGGCCCTCTCTGGCCCGATCGACGCGGAGCGCCTTTCTGGTGGGGTGGAGGCGCTCGAAGACCTCGGCTTCGAGGTGGTGCTGGCGTCCAACCTGCGGTCCGGGGCGACCCGCGAAGGAAGGTCGCTCTTCGCGGGCTCGGACCGCCAGCGCCTGGCTGCGTTCCACGAACTGGCGGCGGACCACAGGGTCGCGGGCATCGTCTTCGCCCGGGGCGGCTACGGCGTGACCAGGCTGCTGGGGAGGATCGACTGGCCGTTGCTTGCCTCCCGTCCGCGGCCCTGCGTGGGCTACTCCGACCTGACGCCCTTGCTCCTGGGCCTCGTGTCTCGCACCGGTACGGTGGCCTACCACGGCCCGATGGTGGTCGACTTCGCGCGCGGGCTGCGTTCGGAGGAGCGGACGTCCTTTCTTGAGGCGCTGGCCGGGAACCCGGGCCCGGCCTGGCAGTTGGAGCCGGTCGTCGGGGTGTCGGCCGGCCGACCCGAGGTGGTGGAGGGGCGTCTGCTCGGTGGCTGTCTGACGATGCTGGCAGCGACGACCGGAACGGGTTTCCTTCCCGATCTTCGGGATTCCGTCCTCTTGCTGGAGGACATCGACGAGCCCGAGTACCGGATCGACCGCCTGTTGACCCAGCTCCGGACTTCCCGTCACATCGCGGGTGTGCGGGCCGTGGTCGCCGGCCACTTCACGAACTGCGACGCGCGCGACAGTTTGATCGACTTTGCGGAGGCGCTGGATGTGCCGCTCCTGGTCGGGTTGCCGGCGGGCCACCAGGCGCCCAATCACACGTTGCCCTTGGGAGCGCCGGTCCGGCTCGATCCCGAGGCGGGGATGCTCGAAGTGATCGGCTGAGGACGGCGCACCCTGCCCGCCCGGCGCATAGCATCCGGCGCAACGATGGAAGCGGGCGACCCGATCACCAGTGCGCGCGGTGTTGGCCCCGTGCTGGGCGGCAAACTGGCGGACGCGGGTTGCCGGCGGATAAGGGACCTCCTGGCCCACCTGCCGATCCGCTACGAGGACCGGCGCACGCTCGGGCGGTTACCGGGGCCGGAGGAGGAGGCATCGCCCGAAACCGCGCCTGGCGCGTTGACCGTCGTCGTGCGGCTGGAGAGGCCGCGGCGGGTGTTCGGCCGCGGCCGGTTCTCGCGCGTGCAGGCCATCGCGGACGACGGCGAGAACCGGGCCGGCGTGGTCTGGTTCAACCGGCCCTATCTGCTGAATCAACTGGAGGAGGGAGCCTCCTACCTGCTCCACGGTGTGCCCCGGCGCCGGGGCGGCGACGGTGCCTGGGAACTGGCGAACCCGACCGTCGAGCGGGTGGGCGAGGAACCGCCCAGGGGCACCGTACGGCCGGTGTACGGGCGCATCGGAGACGTGCCGCCGTCGCGGGTGGAGCGGCTGGTGGGCGGGGTCGTGCGGGATCTGGCAGCGGCCCGCGGCTCAAACTGGATCGACGAGTGGTTGCCCGAGGAAGAACGGGCCCGGCACGGCCTGCCGAGCCTGGCGGAAGCCCTGACCGAGGTCCATCGACCTTCACCGGAGGCATCGGTCGGCGAACTGAACGAGCGGCGGAGTCCGGCCCATGCGCGCCTCGCGTACGGGGAGTTCCTGCTCCAGCAGTTACAGCTCGCCGCCGTTCGCCGGCGCCGCCGGCGGCAGGGGAAGCCGCACGGCTACCGGATCTGCGATGCGGTGTGGCGCGAGGCGCGGGGCCTGCTGCCGTTCCAGTTGACCGGGGCCCAGGAACGCGTACTTCAGGAGATCGTCGGGGACCTGTCCGGTCCGCGGCCGATGCTGCGCCTGGTGCAGGGGGATGTCGGCAGCGGCAAGACGGTGATTGCCGCCCTGGCCTGCCTGGTCGCGGCGCGGAGCGGCCTGCAGTCGGCCCTGATGGCGCCCACGGAGCTGCTCGCGGAACAGCACTTCACTTCCCTGGCGCGGTTGCTGGGGTCGCACCTCACCCTGGCCCTGGTGACCTCCAGCCAGCACCTCGCCAGTGACGGGGGCGCGACGGTGAGGGAGCGCATCGCCGCCGGCCGGGTCGACCTGACGATCGGCACCCACGCGTTGATCCAGGAACGAACCCGCTTTGCGCGCCTGGGACTGGCCGTGATCGACGAGCAGCATCGCTTCGGTGTCGCCCAGCGGCAGTCCCTGGCGGAAAAGGGGCAGCGACCGGACCTTCTGGTCATGACCGCGACGCCGATTCCCAGGTCGTTGGCGCTGACCGTGTACGGTGACCTCGACGTGTCGATTCTGGATGAGATGCCGCCTGGCCGCAGTCCGATCGAGACCCGGGTGATGAGCGCGGACCAGCGGGATCAGGCTGTGGAACTCGTGCGCGAGCGGCTTCGTCGCGGTGGCCGGGCATACGTCGTGTTTCCCCTTATCGACGCCGGGGAGGGGAGCGCAGCCGCGTTGCCGTCTCTCGAGGAGTCGGCTTCCTGGTGGGCCGATGCGCTTGGAGCGCCGTGCGGCGTCGTCCACGGTCGTGTGGGGCGCGACGAGCGCGACGCTACGATGAGTCGCTTCTCGGACGGTTCGATCCAGGTGCTGCTGGCGACGACGGTGATCGAGGTCGGCGTCGATGTGCCGGAGGCCACCGGGATGGTGATCCTCGGGGCGGAGCGGTTCGGACTGGCACAACTGCACCAGCTTCGGGGCCGCATCGGGCGCGGCACGAACCAGGCGCTCGGGGAGTCGATCTGCATCGCGGTCTGCGGCGGGTCATCGGCCGAGGCGCAGCGGCGGTTGGCGGTCTTCGAGGAATCGAACGACGGCTTCCGGATCGCGGAGGAGGATCTCCGTCAACGCGGGCCCGGTGAGGTGCTCGGCACGCGCCAGGCCGGTCTGCCGCAGTTCCGCTTCGGCGACCTGGCCCGGGACTGGAAATGGCTCGTGGCGGCTCGTACCGACGCCGCGAGGCTTCTCGACCGGCTCGCGGAGCCCGGGAACGAGTTGCTGCGGCGGCAGTTGGAGCGCAGGATTCCGGCGCTCGTCGGCTCGAGCCGGGGGGCGGCTGTGTCGTGAGGATCCTCCTGGTCGCCAATGTCCTGCCCCCGAGGGATCTCTCGGGCGCCGGCGAACAGGTGCTGCAGCTCGCCTGGGGCCTGCGTCATGCCGGCTGCGAGGTCGAGGTCCTGGGCCGGGACCGGTGCGGTCCGAAGGTCTCGAAGACCTCGTTTCCCTGGTACGCGAGGCGGGCCGTTGCCCGCCGGGTCGCCGAGTGGCGGCCGGATGTCGTGCAGGTCCACGAGAGCGATGGCGGTCTGGTGATCCGGGACCTTGCCCGGTTACGCGGGGCCGACCGGCCCCTGCTCGCAGCCCTCCAGCAGGTGAGTTACGTCCGGGAGCGCCAGGCCGTCCGTCCGCTGGTCGACGCAGATCGCCGCTCCGCGGTGGTTGCGCGGCCCGGAGGCAGCGAGCGTGTCTTTCGTGCCTTGCGCACGCCCGTGCACATCGCCCTGGGCCGGATGTCGGCCAGGTGCGCCGACCTGCGTCTGGCTCCGAGCCGGGCGACGGCGAGGGAGATCGAGGGGGACTACGGCGTCAACGGGGTTCAAGTGGTCCCCAACGCGACAGGGGCATCCCTGGACCACCCGGACGATCGGGAGACAGGGGAGAGTCCGGGCGAGGACTTCTCCGGCCCGGAGCCGTTCGTGCTTGCGGTCGGCCGGATGCGGATCCGCAAGGGACTCGAGATCCTGCTCCACGCGCTGGCGGCAGTCCGTGAGCGGGGACACCGTCCGCGGCTGGTCATCGCGGGCGACGGGGAGAGGCGCGAGTCGCTTTCCAGGCTGGCCCGCGGTCTTCGGCTGGGGGCGGCTGTCCGCTTCGCGGGCCGCTGCTCACGCTCGGACGTCGCCCGTTTGCGGCAGCGCGCGACGGCGCTCGTCGTACCCTCCACCTACGAGGGCATGCCACTGGTGATACTCGAGGCGATGGACGACAGTGTTCCCGTCATCGCTTCCGCGGTCAGTGGCATTCCGGAGGTCGTCGTTGACGGGGAAACCGGCTGGCTGGTGCCGCCGGAACGTTCGAGCGCACTCGCCGACGCGTTGATCGCGGCGACCTCCGACGCCGCGGAAGCGCGCCGCCGGGGCGAGGCCGGGCGGCGCCGGCTGGACCAGGGCTACCGTCCGCGGCACGCCGCGCAACAATGGCTGCAGGCGGTGGAGCGAGCCGGTGGACCGACCCCGCCGGTGTGGAAGAATCCGGACGGATGACTTCAGGATCCGCCAGCTCCCGGGCGGCAACCAGTTTGCTGCCGGCCTCCTGGCGGGTCGATCTACCGGAGTTCGAGGGTCCGCTCGACCTGCTGCTTCGCCTCGTGCGGATCAACGAGATCGAGATCACGGACATCCCGGTTGCGCTGATCTGCGATCAGTTCCATGAGTACCTTGGCCTGATGGACGAACTCGATCTCGACATCGCCGCCGAGTACATCTACGAGGCTGCGCTCCTGATTCAGCTCAAGGCGAGAGTGCTCCTGCCGCTACCCGAACCCGAACCGGGCGCGGAGCCGGAAGACCCGCGCCGCGAGCTGATCGAGCGGTTGCTGGAGTATCAGCGGCTCAAGGAGGCCGCACAGACCCTTGCCGAGGTCGACGACCTGCGCCACGGGCTCTGGACACGCGGCTCCACGGAGACCGTCGGCAGCGGCGACGACGAGGAGTTCGACCTTGGCGATCTTTCCCTGTTCGACCTGCTCCAGGTGCTGCGCGGTGTGCTGAAGCGCTATGACGAGGAGAACCCCAGTCCGCTGATCTACCAGGGCGAGACCTTCACCGTCCGGGAGCAGATCGATCGGCTCCTGACCCGCTTCGAGGGTGGGCGGTCGCTTGATCTGAAGGATGACCTGTTCGCCCTGTCCAGTCGCGCGGAAGCGATCGCCTGTTTCCTGGCCGTGCTGGAGATGGCCCGTCTCAATCTGGTTCGCCTCCACGCATCGGACGGCGGCTCGGTGTTCCTGTTCCGCACGACGCGCGCGCTGGATCCGATCTTGCTTGAGGATCTGGCCGGATGACCGACGCGGCCGAGATGGAGGCGGTGTTCGAGGCGCTGCTCTTTGCCAGCCCCGACCCGCAGCCGGAGGAGAAGCTCCTGGAGGTGTTCCCCGAACAGGATCGGGAACGCGCGATGGAGGCGCTTCAGGCGGTTCTCGACCGCTACCGGCCAGACGATACGGGCGGATCGCCGAACCGTGGCATCGTCCTGGACCGGGCCGGCGGCGGTTACCGCCTGGTGACCCGGTCCGACCTTCATCCCTACCTTCGTCGGTTCTTCGAGGTGGCGGGCCGTAGCAGGTTGTCCATGGCGGCGGTCGAGACCCTGGCGATCGTGGCGTACCGACAGCCGGTCACGAGTCCGGAGATCCAGGAGCTGCGGGGCAGGAACTCCTCGGGCGTGTTGAAGACCCTCCTCGAGCGCCGGTTGATCCGCATCTCCGGCCGCAAGGAGGTGGTCGGGAGTCCGTTTCTGTACGCCACGACGCGCGACTTTCTGCTGCACTTCGGTCTGCGTTCGCTCTCGGAGCTACCGCCGCTCGAGGAGTTCGAAGAGACGTTCCTGGCCGCGGCCGAGGAGGAACCGTCCCAGGCCGCGATCGCCCTGGCGCCTGTGGAACCGGACGATGGCTGAGGAGCCCCGCGGAGAGAGGCTGCAGAAGATCCTCTCCCGGGCCGGCATCGCCTCGCGGCGAGCGGCGGAGGAGTTGATCCGGGCCGGACGGGTCACGATCGGCGATCGGATCGCGGTGCTCGGCGACCGCGTGGAGCAGCGTGGAAGGGCAACGGAGACGGTGCGCGTCGATGGTGAGCCCATCGTGCAGACTGCCGCGGCGCTCTACGTTCTGCTCAACAAGCCGGCCGGCCACGTGACGACCCGTAGTGACCCGGAAGGGCGGCCCACGGTGATGGATCTGCTCCCCGAGAGGTGGCGCGGACGGCTCAAGCCCGTAGGGCGACTGGACTACCGCACCGAGGGCCTGCTGCTCTTCACGGACGACGGTGATCTCGCGAACCGGCTGACCCATCCCCGCTTCGGGTGCTCCAAGCGTTATCTCGTCAAGGTGCGGGGCTTCCCCGGCAAGGCGGCGCTCGAGCGACTTGGACGGGGCATGTTCATCGGCGGCCGCCGAACCAGACCGGTGACGCCGCGTCCGGTGCGAGCCCGCCGGGGCGGCAGGACCGCGCGGTCGTCGAGCTGGTGGTCGATGGAGCTGCGTGAAGGGAAGACCAGACAGATCAGGGAGATGTTCTTCCGGGTCGGACACCCGGTGCAGCGACTCCGACGAGTCGCGATCGGCCGTCTCGAGGACGCCGGGTTGCGGCCCGGGAGCTGGCGCGAACTCTCGTCGGGTGAGGTGGCGACCCTGCGGGCCGGTTCGGGGCCGGGCTCGCGACCACGTTCGAGTGGCCACCGGCGGGGACCGCGGAGTCGGTGACGGTCGTCGCCATCGACGGCCCGGCCGGAGTCGGCAAGAGCACCGTGGCTCGCAGGGTCGCGGCGGAACTTGGCGTTCCCTATCTCGACACGGGAGCCATGTACCGGGCCGTGGCGTGGAAGGCGTTGGAGGACGGTCTGGATCCGGCCGACGAGTCGGCCATGGAGGATTTGATCGGCAGGATCAGGTTCGAGTTGCGCATCCGGGAAGCTGAAGCGGATGTGGTTGTCGACGGCTTCGCTCCCGGAGCGTCGCTTCGTACCCCCCGGGTCGACGCGGCGACCTCCCGGGTCGCGGTTCACCCCCGGGTGCGTTCCTGGCTGGTGGCGAGGCAGCGGGAGTTCGCGGCCAGGGAAGGCGCGGTGGTCGAGGGTCGCGATATCGGCACGGTCGTGTTTCCTCAGACGAGGTACAAGTTCTATCTTGACGCGCCGCTCGAAGTCCGGACCGAACGGCGCCTGCGGCAACTGGGCGGCCTGGATGCCGACGACCGCGAGAGCCTGAGGCGGCAGATTCAGGCCCGGGACGAGCGCGACCGGCAGCGCAGCGCCTCGCCGCTACGGCACGATGCGAGCTACGAGATGATCGACACCTCGACCGGGGCGGCCGATCAGATCGCGGCCCGGATCCTCGCGTCGGTCCGCGCGGCGGTTGCAGCGGCCGAACGATGACGACCTCCGGGGCGGAGCGCGGCTGGGGGACGGTCGAGCTTCGCGTGATCTTCGGCCTGTTCGTTCTGGCCGCGATTCTGCTGGCGGTCGAGCGTTGGCCGCGGGCCGACGGGTCACCGCTTCCGAGTCAACGGCAGATGGCCGCGATGGAGGCTGCGTACCAGGATCTGCTCCTGGAGCTGCTTGCGGGCGCTGAACGGGCGGCCGACGGTGTTCGCCGGACCGGGACGCTCCCGCTCGAATCGGCATTGTCCAGGCAAAGGGTCTTCGAGGAGCTGGATCGGGCCAGTCACGAGGGCGACCGCACTCTCGTGCTGGTTGATCCTGACGGCCTGGCGCAGGCCTGGGGCGGCTCAGGGCTGAGGCACGATCTGCCTCTCGATCGCCTGCTTCCCGGCGGTGTCAACCAGACAGCCAGCTTCACCGCAGTCTCGCTCTACGCGGCCGTCGACATGAGCACAGGTGAGGGCGGATGGAGACTGGTCGTCGGCAACAGCTTTCCGACCGACGCGTTGCCGATCCCGACGCCGTTCGGACTGCGGCACTACGGCGTCCGGTGGTCCGTTCGGGACTACTCGGCGGAGCCCATGGCGCCGGCCCTGGAGGCAATCGGGATTCGGGAACTCGCTCCCCCGGAGGGCGTTCCGGCACCGTGGCTGAGGCTCCGATTCGAACCGGCGGCGGAACGGCAACGAGGAGTCGCGGGCTGGCTCGCGCTGGTGACCGTCAGCCTGGGAGCTGGTCTGTCGCTGGCCTGGGTCTTTCGCCGTTGGAGCGGTGGAGCGCGGAAGCGGCCCGGGCGCGCCGCGGCGGCCGTCGGCCTGGCGGGAGTCGCGTCGGCAGTGGGCTACGGCCTCTATCGCTGGCAGATCGGGGCGGCGGACGCGGCGGGGGCGCCGGCCGATCTCGGAGGTTCGTTCGGAGGGCCGATCGGTCACTGGGCGGTCCTGCTGGCGGCCTGGGTCTTGCTCGCCGGAACCGCGCTGTGGACTATCGGTTGGCGGGATGGCCGGGACTGGATGCACCTTCTGCTGATCGCTACCGCGGCGGCCCTGGGCGTGGGCCTGCTTGCCGAGGTCACTCATCGGCCCGCGGTTCGTGCGCTGCTCCTGGAGAGTGCTCGAGGCGGTCTCGACGCTCCCGCCCCCGAGGACGTCGCATCGCTGGCGGAGGCAACGCGTTCCTTCGTCGCGTCGAGCGACCTGAGGGAACTGGCTCTCGGCGATCCGAACGAACTCGACGATCACCAGGATCTGGCGCTGGAGCTCTGGCGCCGATCGCCTCTCGCCGTTTCCGAGCTGTACTCGGCTCTCGTCGTGATTCGGGAGAACGGGGTTTCGTCGACATTCTCGTACGGCCTGCCGGTTGAGACCGCGACCGGGGACCTGGCGGTCGACAGCGCCCGTTGGCCGCGAGGCGAGCTGCCAGTCTGGCAGCAGCGGCGCAGCGCGTCGGACGAGGTCACGGTGGTCTCCGCGGGACAGGGCTGGGGGTCGGTTCGTTTCTGGACGGAAGCGTTCCCGCGCCTGGACGTCTGGGGCGGCGTCACCTCGGGAGCTGGCGCTGAACTCGAGTTGCGTCTGCTCCGGGGTGGTCCGGGCCGGAGCGGTGCGAGTCCGCCAGCAGAGGCGCTGCTCGCCTATGTCGACGGTGCAGGCCGACCGCTCGTCTCGCGGTGGCAGGAGGACTGGCTGTTGCCTGCGCCCTCGGAAGCCGTCGATCCGAGCCGGACTCTCCGCGTGGACACACCGGCGGGGCCCGCCCTGGCCTGGTTCAGCCCCACCGGCCTCGAAGGGCTATGGGTTGTCGCGCTGCTGCCCGAGCAGTCCGTGGCGGAGAGCCTGTGGCGGATCGCCACGGTCGCCGCGCGGCTCGTGCTGGCTGTATCCGCGGCGGCCCTCGCGGTCCTCGTGATCAGCCTGCCGACGGCGAAACTGCGGGAGACCCTTCTGCCCGACGTCCGTCGCTACTCGGTTCGGCTCACCGCCGTGCTGGCCCTGATCGCGATCGTGCCGCTGACGCTGCTCAACGTGTTGCTCTTCCGGAACCTGGGGGCCCAGATCCAGGCGGAGCAAGAGGTGGCCGGTCGCACCGCCCTGGTGTCGCTCGAGTACGTCCTGACGGACTTTCTCCTCGGGCTGGAGGCGGGGTTCTCGATGGACGCTCAACTGGACGACGAACTCCTGGCATGGCTCGCCGAGGTCGTGGGGCACGAAGTGAACCTGTACTGGCGAGGCAGCGTCTACGCTTCGAGCAAGCCGGACCTCTTCACCGCCGGCCTGATGCCCAAGCGCATTCCTGGCAACGTATACAGCAGACTGGCCCTGTTAGGGCACCCGACAGCCGCCCGCGTCCAGACGGCCGGTGGCGGCGCCTCCTACCTGGAGTTGTACACGCCCGTCTCCCTGGGAGAGGAGCGCCCGGGGGAATCGGGACTCTTCGTTTCCGTGCCGCTGCTGGCGCAACAGGAAGCGGCCACCCGGGAACTCGCCGCCCTGAGGCGGCAGGCCCTGGTCATCACGACGGCCCTGGTCCTGTTGCTCGTCACCGTCGGTGCGCGTCTCGCCCGGGGCTTCACAAGGCCGCTGATGCAAATGATCGACGGTGCAGGCCGAATTGCCGGCGGCGCATCCTCGCTCGGCTTCGAGCCTCAGGAGACGGAACTGAAGACGCTGGGCACCGCGATCGACGGCATGGCGGCCCGCATCGCTTCGAACCGGGCCCGGGAGGAGGAGGCGCAGCGACTCGAGGCCTGGGCCGAAATGGCGCGGCTGATCGCCCACGAAGTAAAGAACCCTCTGACCCCGATCCGTCTCTCGACCGAGCATCTGCGGCAGGTGTGGCGGGATGCCCCGGAGCGGCTGGAGGAGATCTTCGAGCGCTGCACGGACAACATCCTCGTGCAGGTCGACGAACTGGCCCGCACGGCGGGTGAGTTCTCGACCTACAGCAGGATTCCGCTGGCCCAGCCGGCGCCGGGGAACCTGGCGGCCGCGGTCCTTGAAGTCGTCGACGGCTACCGGAGTCCGCCCCCGGACGGTGTCGACGTCGTGTTCCAGTCGGAATCGAACGAGGGGGCGGTGCAGATTGCCTTCGACCGGCGCCTCGTGCAGCGAGCCGTCCGCAACCTGCTGGAGAACGCCCTCGGTGCGAGCGAGGGGGGCGGCGAGGTCCGTGTCACCGTGGCGCCGGTCGGCGACGACGGTGCGCTCGCCGTGACCGTCGACGACAGGGGGCCGGGTGTCCCGGATCCCGACCTGGAACGCATTTTCGAGCCCTACTTTTCGACTTCGAGTGGCGGCACGGGCCTGGGCCTCCCGATCGCGCGGCGCATCGTGGAGGAACACGGAGGCACGATCGCAGCCTCCAGGAGGCCGGGTGGGGGATTGTCCGTACGGATTGTCCTGCCGGCCGGTCAGGCGTCCGGTGGCTCGCCGGACGATGGTTCCAACTGAATCGTCTGCGTGGGGAAGGCGATCCGGACACCCAGACGATCGGCGAGGCGCAGAATGTCCAGCGCCAGGTCGTGGCGGAGGCGCAACTCGGTGCTCCAGTCCGGCGCCAGAAAAAAGACGTAGAGCATGATCTCGAGCGCGTGGGGACCGAACTCGTTCAGGTGGATCTCGAACGCGTCCTTCCGCATCGACTCGTTGTCGCGCACGAGTTGCCGGATGCCTTCGCAGAACGCATCGACGCTGGCCGGCGGCGTGTCGTACGTGATCTGGACACGGGTGCTCCAGCGGCGGAACTGTCGGGCGCCGTAGTTGTCGACCGAGGCGTCGATCAGGCGGGCGTTGGGCAGGGTGATCAGGGAGGCGTAGAAGGTGCGGACCCGGGTACTCCGGAAGCCGACATCTTCGACTACACCTTCGACATCGCCGATCTTGATCCAGTCGCCGACCCGGAAGGGGCGGTCCAGCAGCACCGTGATCGAACCAAAGAGGTTCTTCAGCAGGTCCTGTGCCGCGAGCGCCACCGCCAATCCACTCAGGCCCAGGCCGGCGAGCAGCGCGGTGACATCCCCGCCCAGGCGGGCGATCAGAAAGACGGCGCCGAAGATGCCGACAGCCAGCTTCAGGGTCTTCGTGACGAACGGAACCAACTGGTCCTGGAACCGGTTTTCACTCCTGGCGGCGCGTGCTCGCAGCGCCGTCCCCAGGAGGTCGATCTGGGCGAAGGCGGCGCGGCCCAGCGCCAGCAGCAGGAGAACGAGGAGCGTCGTATCGAGCCAGGCGTCGACCTGAGGGGGCAGGCCGAGCCACTGGATTCCGAGCCACCACGCGGCCGCCATGCCCAGCAGTCCGGTGGGACGAAGAATGCGGCGGGCGCCCGGCAGGTCAAGGTTGTCGTAGCGTCCGCTCAGGGGCTTCGCGAGCAATCCGTAAGAGATCCAGACGACGATCCGGTCGATCAGGAGGCCGAGCAGGAGGAGGATCGGCAGCGCCAGCCACTGCCAGGGGTAGAGGATGAAGCCGCCGCTGCGCAACGACTCGGGAACCCGGTCCCGGAGCCAGATCGCCGCGGTGACCGGCGCTTCCTCGACGCCTTCGACCACCGTACGCTCGCTTGTTTCCTGGTACAGGGCGGTAATCGCGGCGACGGTCGACCGATCGAAGAGCCAGCGGCCGTCGCTGTCGGGAGCCAGGACGATGGGCACGGACAGCTCTTCACTGAACACCCACTGTTCCAACTCGCCGTCGTCCGGAATGGCGTCGAACTCCACGAGCTCCAGTCGGTCGATCACGTGCTTCAGTTCGTTCGCCAGGTTCCGGCCCTGGCGTGCGCGGACGGGGAAGGGAAGGTCGCCGAGGTCGAGGCAGGACGCGGCGGCATCCAGATCCGGCCGGCCGCCGTCGGTCGCGAACGCTTCGAGGAAGACTCGCATCGTCTCCCGCGGACTTGTCAGCGAGGTGTCGGCGGCCGGTTGCGCGAAGGCGAACCAGGCGGCCGCGAGCAGAGCGCCGACGGCGAGCAGGGAGATCCTGCGAAGGAAGGACGCGTGCACGGGGCGCCACTCTTCCAACCCGGGGAGGAACGGTCAAGGGCAGGGCGTAGGAGGCGGACGCGACTGCTAGCGTGGCCCGGATGCGGGATGGCTGTCTGGCTCTGGCCCTGAGCCTCTCTTGGGCGGTTGGGTGTTCGCCTGCCGGATCCGGTAGTTCGATGCCGGAGGGGACCGGCGCGCAGCCTTCGCGGCCGCCCGAGCTGTGGCGGGTCGAAGTACTGGACCGGCGTCCGCACGATCTCGAGGCCTACACGCAGGGTCTGCTCTGGCGTGAGGGAGTGGTCTATGAGAGCACCGGCTCGTACGGCTCTTCCAGCATGCGGGCGTGGCGCTGGAGCGACGGCGAAGAACTTGGGCGGGTGGACCTGGACCGGCGACTGTTCGGAGAAGGCATCGCCATCCTGCCGGGTGCCGAGGAGCGGTTGGTTCAACTCACCTGGCGGCGGGGCGAGGCGCTGGTCTGGTCGCTCGACCCGCTGCGGGAGCGGAGGCGTGTTCGGTACTCGGGGGAGGGCTGGGGCTTGGCGTACGACGGTTCCGACCTGATCATGAGTGACGGCACGCCGGTCCTGACTCTCCGGGATCCTCTTACGCTCGAGGTTCGCCGTCGGCTGCGGGTGACGAACCAGGGTATGCCGCTCCCCGACCTGAACGAGCTCGAGTTGGTCGGTGACCTTCTCTTCGCGAACCTCTATGGCAGCGACGAGATCGCCGTGATCGAACTGACCACGGGCACGGTGACCGCCATCGTCGACGCCTCAGGTCTGTTGACGGAGGAAGAGGCGGCTGCGGCCGATGTCCTGAACGGCATCGCCTACCGGCCCGGCCCGGGAACGTTCCTGCTGACCGGGAAGTACTGGCCGTGGGTGTTCGAGGTACGGATCGTGGGCTACGATCCCGACGCCCCACGATAGGCGGTCATCCGCGAACCCGGGAGCCGCCCACCACGGAGTTGAGACGAATGAGCGACCGCATCTGGTACCTGGCCACCTCCGGCAAGCAGGAGGGGCCCTTCCTGGCCGACGAGATCGCGGAGAAGATCCGTGCCGGCGCCGTATCCCGCAGCGCGCACGTGTATCGGGAAGGCCTGGGCAACTGGGCCCCCGTGGTCAGCGAGCCCCGGTTCGCTTCCGCCTTCGGGAGTTCGATCCCGCGGCCGCCCGGGGGCGTGGCGGACGAGATCGACTACGTGATCGTGGGCGAGGAGATGCAGTTCGTCGAGATCACCCTCGATCCCGGCGAGGCCTGCGTCGCAGAGGCCGGCTCGTTCATGTACATGGATCCCGGCATCGAGATGAACACGATCTTCGGCGACGGCTCCGAGCGTGGGGGTGGCGGCTTCATGGACAAGCTGCTCTCCGCCGGCAAGCGGGTGCTGACGGGCGAGTCCCTGTTCATGACCGTGTTCGGAAACAGCGGCGGGGGTCGCCGAAACGTGGCCTTCGCGTCTCCCTACCCGGGTCGCATCATCCCGCTCGATCTCTCCTCCCACCACAACAGGATTCTTTGCCAGAAGGACGCGTTCCTGTGCGCCGCCAAGGGCGTGTCGGTCGGCATCGCGTTCCAGCGCAAGCTGGGCGCCGGGCTGTTCGGCGGCGAGGGGTTCATCCTGCAGAAGCTGGAGGGAGATGGGCTCGCCTTCGTCCATGCCGGCGGTACGGTCGTCGAGCGGGATCTGGCGGCCGGCGAGACGCTGCGGCTGGATACCGGCTGTCTGGTGGCTTTCGAGAACCAGATCGACTATGACATTCAGATGGTCAGCGGGGTCAAGACGGCGCTGTTCGGAGGCGAGGGACTGTTCTTCGCCAGCCTGACCGGACCAGGCAAGGTATGGATCCAGTCGCTCCCGTTCAGCCGCCTGGCGAGTCGGGTGTTCGCGGCCGCGGCCCAGGGCGGCGGCAAGAGCAAAGGCGAGGGCTCGGTGCTCGGAGGTCTGGGCGGCCTCGTGATGGGCGACCGTCGGTAAGAGCTTCCGCGGCAGAATTCCCAGAAGCCGGCGCTGCGCGCCGAATGCCGGCCAGAAGGCCGGCGCACCCAGTCCTGCCGCGAAAGCTCCGGGCGCCGACCACCTCAGGTGGCGACGGTTTCGATCTTCAGCATGCGCGCCCAGGCGGCGCGGAGGCTGTCCGGGAGGTCGAGATCGTCGAACAGGTCACGCACTTCGTCGCGCGAAACATAGTCCCATATGTCCTCCCACTGGGCATACCGGAGCATGCAGGAGACGGCGTAGCACCGTTCGCTTCGACTCCCGCCATGGAGCATCAGATCCAGCTCCTCGGCGGTCACGCGCCGCTCCGGGAAGAAGTAGAGGGGCTGATTCTGGTGCGAGGAGCTTGTAGCCATCAAGGGAGCCGGCCGGGGCGCGGAAGGGCGCGGCGGAGCATCATAGCGTGGCGCGCTCGTCCAGGCTTCGGAGGGCGCTTGACCGCTTGCGAGTGGCTGGGTTACCTTGGCGGTCCACGCAGCTCCTGGCGGGCATAACTCAGTTGGTAGAGTGCCAGCTTCCCAAGCTGGATGTCGCGGGTTCGAGTCCCGTTGCCCGCTCCAGCCGCACGTCCAGGTGGCTTTCGTCCCTGCTGCGTCGGGTACCGGGAGAAAAACACAGATGGCGTTGTTCAAGAAGGATTCCGACGAGTCGGCGGTGCAGGCCGCGTTGACACCCCCAGGTGATGTGAGGTCGACTTCGGCGGCGCCGGCCCGTACCTACGTCGCGGCGGGCTCCCACATCGAGGGCAGCATCTCCGGCGAAACGGAGGTTCTGGTCGACGGTACGCTGGAGGGGAGCGTCGAGCTCAAGGGGCGGTTCGTTCTCGGTCGCCGCGGGCGGATCCGGGGCGACGTCACGGCGCACTCGGTTCAAATTTCCGGCAAAGTGGAAGGTAACGTGCGGGCGACGGAGAAGATCGAGGTTGCCCCTTCCGGATCGATCGAGGGAAATCTGGCAGCGCCCCTCGTATCGATCGCCGAGGGCGGGGTTTGCAACGGCAGAATCGAGATGAGCGGGACCCTTGCGATCGAATCGCCGGTCGCCCGGGACTTCGCGGGAGGAGTCGCGGAGTCCGGCGGTTCCTAGCAGACTGGTTCGACTCCGCCGGCCTCGTCCGCGGGCAGGCCGGGAGCCAGATCGCAGGCGCCGCAGAGTTCCCTCAGATCCGTCGGGACGGGTGCCGTGTAGCTTGCTGCAGGTGAGCCGGCGACAGTGGGAAGAGTCAGCGTCCGGGCGTGCAGCGCGGGTCGTGGAAACTCCCGGAGGGGACGCCGCAGCGCTGGCGCAAGGCCACGCCAGCGCTGCTCGCCGTAGGCGGGATCGCCAATCAGAGGATGGCCGATCGCCTTGCAATGGACCCGGATCTGGTGCGTTCTGCCGGTAAGGAGTTCAACCGCCAGTAGTGAAACGCCCGATCCTGAGGCGAGTACGCGATAACGGGTTCTCGCGGGACGGCCTCCGCGGGATTCCGGGACGACGGCCATGCGGGTGCGGGCGGTGGGGTGGCGGCCGATCGGTCGGTCGATCGTTCCGGTTGGGGGGTCCGGCCCGCCGTAGACGACCGCGACGTACAACTTGCCGACTTCTCGTTCGGCGAAGGCTCGGCTCAGCGTGCGGTAAGCCGTATCCGTGCGGGCGATGGCGAGAGCGCCACTGGTGCCCCTGTCCAGGCGGTGGACGATTCCCGGGCGCTCCGCCGATCCGACGCCGCCGATCTCGGGATAGTGATGCAGAAGCCGGTTCACGAGGGTGCCGCTACGAACGCCCGAGCCCGGATGGACGATCAGGCCGGCCGGTTTGTCGAGCACCAGCACATGCTCATCCTCGTGCAGCAGTCGAATCGGCCCGGCTTCGGGCGTCAGGGCCGTGGGACGGGGCGGCGGAATCCGGTAGTCGATTCGTTCGTTGCCCCGCAGCAGGTAGGAGGACTTGAGCGGCGCTCCGTTCACGGTCACGCGGCCGTCGCGGAGCAGGTTCTGGACCTGGCTGCGAGACAGGTCGAGAACTCGCGCCAGGTAGCGGTCGATCCGTTCACCGGCGGCGTCCGCCGGCGCGCTCAGGTGTTGCAGCGGAGTGGGGCGTTCGGGAGCGTCCCGGGCTGGCGACGTGCCCCGGCCGGACGGGTTCACTTCGATGTTCGGGCCTGGACCAACCCGTGGCGGCTCGTTTCCGCCGCGTTCGGACGCCGCCGAAGCTGGGGTCCGAAACTGTGCGCCAGCATCAGGATGATCCCGACCGTCACTCCGCTGTCAGCCACGTTGAAGGCCGGCCAATGGTAGCTGCCGACGTAGACGTCGAGGAAGTCCGTCACGGCTCGCATGAGTAACCGGTCGACCAGGTTGCCGACGGCGCCTCCGAGCACGAGGGAAAGGGAGAGCAGCAGAAGCGGCTCCCGCTCGGATGTAGCGCGGAAGTAGAGCGAGACGACGACCAGCGCGGCGAAGCCGAGGGCCGTCAGCAGAAGGGTGCCCGCCAGCTCGCCGCCGGCGGGGAACAGCCCGAAGGCGATGCCCGTGTTCCGGACGTAAACCAGGTCGAAGAAGCCCGGAAGGACCGTCAGGCGTCCGTGGGGCTCGAAGCTGGTCTCGATCCAGAACTTGGTCCACTGATCGAGCGCCAGGACGCACGCGGAGAGAACGAGAAATCTGGACTTCACGAGGTCGGGATCGTACCAGTCGCGATTGTCCATGCACTGGTGAGAGCCTTGGCCGTGTCGGGCTCGGCGAAGGCCCGGATGGCGGCCACGCCGTGGGCGCCCGCGCGGGCCAGCAGCGCCGCGTTGCAGGCAACGACTCCGCCTACCGCGAGGACGGGGAGGTCGCCCTGCGCTGCCCGCTCGAGTCGTTCGAGACCCTGGGGCGCGCCGTATCGGGCCTTCTCGGGCGTGGTGAACACGGGGCCGAAGAGGGCGTAGTCGGCACCGGCAGCGACCGCGGCCCCGACCTCCCGGTGGCTGTGAGTCGACACGCCGAGAAGAAGACCCTGTCGGCGGACGGCCGGGGCGGCCTCGTCCCATGGTTGGTCGGATCGCAGGTGTACCCCGTCGGCGCCGCAGGAGACGGCCACTTCCACACTGCCGTTGACGATCAGGAGACCGGCCGCGACCGTTCGCAGCGTCCGACCGATCTCGACGAGTGCTTCGGGCTCCAGGTCCTTCTCGCGGAGCTGAATCGCGGTCCCGGCCGGCAAGGAAAGGGCCCAGCGCCTCAGACCGGATGCCCCGCCGCACAGGCGACGATCGGTGATGGCCATCAGGTCCGGAATCCCGGTGGTCTGTTTCATCCCGCCCGGTCCGGCTCCGGGACCGACGCTTCCCGGTTGCCCGCACGCCTGCCAAGCAGGATGCGTTCCAGGTCGTGGATACCCCAGATGAGGTGAATCAGCCCGAATCCGCTGACTGCGCCGCGGACCCACGGCAGCATGAGGACGCTTCCCAGGTGCGCCTGGGAGAGTGCCGATCTGCTGACCAGCAGGCTCCAGAACTCCCGCCAGGGTGCGATGACCAGGAACAGGCCGGCCTCGACGCAGTAGATGACGAACAGAACGCGGAGCAGACTGGACCAGGCGACCGCCCGGCGCATGATCAGGAAGGAGCCCTCATGGGAGACGCATCTTACGGGCTCAGGGCGCGGCGGCTGGCTGCTCCGGCCGCCGTGCGCGGGTCCCGCGACCGCTGCTGCTGTTGCGCTCGGGTGGAGCCGGCCAGCCGCCCTTTCAGGCAGTCCGTGCGCCCGTCAGCGGGCACACGATCCCCGGGGTCAGGGAAGACGGGGAGGCGTGCGGCTGCTACCGCCGGACGGTGGCGACGATGAGGACGCCGTGGGTGGCGGCGACGAAGCCCTCGGTGCGGAAGAGCTGGACGGTGGCGAGTAGCTGCGCGCCGGCGGCGAGGACGACCGCGGCGAGGCGGTTCGAGGTGTCGACCGTGTCCGTGGGGCCGGCGTGGACCGCGGCCTGGAGGTCCGCGGCGTTGTGGCCCTGGTGCGGGTCGGCGGGGTCGACGGCCTTGAGGTTCGCGGCGTTGTGGACCGGGTGCGGGTCGGTGGGGTCGACGGCCTTGAGGTTCGCGGCGGCGTGGACCGGGTGCGTGTCGGGGTGGACGGTGCCCTGGAGGTCCGCGGCGTTGTGACCCTGGTGGGTGTCGAAGCCGACGGTGGCCTTGAGGTTCGCGGCGTTGTGGCCCTGGTGCGGGGAGTTGTTGCCGGCCGGGGTGTGTTGACCCGTTCCGGTCGCCCGGACGCAGGAGCTGCCGTTCGGGGTTGACCCGGAGCCGCGTCGCGTCCGCGAATCGCGTCGAGCACGCGCCGTCCCGGCGTCGGCCTCCGACTGCGATCGAGCGTTCCTCCGCTGGAACGTGGCGTGACCACGCGGGTCGGCGCCTCGGCGCCGGCCTGTCCCGGTTCGTTCGCTTCGACTGCCGCTGTCGGCGTGGGCGCCGCCTTGACGCCTCCGCTGCTGACGCTCGCGGGTTTCGGGGTGTCCGCTCGTCGGACCCGGGTTACGGCGTCGGAGGGTTCCGCCGCGTCGGTGGGAACCGAACCGGCCCGCCGCAGTTGGGGCGTGCTTCCGGCCGGACCGCTGCCCGCGGGCCGAAGCTGGCCGGGGGTGGTTCGTCGAACCGCGACACCTGAAACGGAGCTTCCCCCGGCACCCGTCACCCGTGCGGTGGGAGTTGCCCTGACGCCTCCGGCCGTGACGCCGACGAGGCCCCCGCCACCGCTACCGGAGGGGCCGCCGGTCACGGTGACGGACCGCGATTGGGTGTCGTCCCGTACGAGCCTCCTCTGGAGAGACTCGGTCAGGTCTGCTCTGCGGGCGACGAAGTCGGTCACGTCGGGGAGTTCGCTTTCGGACAGGCGAGGGTTCTTCGAGAGGAGCACCTGCCGGGCGGCGTCGGGGTTCCGCCAGTTTCGGTAGTCGATTCCGTTCGTGTCCGTCGTGATAATGCCGCGGGAGAGCTGCGGATGCCGGCGACGCAGGGAGCGGCCGTAGGTGTAGCCGCGGCCGTAGCCCAGGTACCCGGAGGGACAGAAGATCCAGGTGTTGAAGGGATCCCAGAAGCCCCCGGCCCATCCGTACAGACCGTGGCGGAGACCGAAGCCCAGCCCGCCGTAGTAGCGCTGGTAGTAGCCCCGGGGGATCCAGCCGACATAGGACGGCCCCCAGTACCAGTACACGTGGCTGGGGGAGTAGATCGCGCTCGGGAACCAGAGCCAGCCATGGCCGGGGTACAGGTTCCAGCTGCCGTAGTGGTAGGTGAGCGGGCCCCAGGGATCCCGGGCGACCCAGTACAGTCCGGCCGGCGTGTGCGTCCAGCGGCCCCGGCTGTAGGGCTGCCAGTCGTCTTCGACCTCGGGCTTCCAGGCTTGGCGATCTTCGATTTCGACCCAGTTGCCGTGGCTGGCCAGCGCGGAGCCGTAGCCGTTGGCATCGACCGCCGCATAGGCCGCGAGGCTGGCTCGGTGCCCATCCGTCCACTCATCCAGGGCCGCGGCGGCGGCGCCGGCTCCGTTCTGGAGCTCGATCCAGGGGTCGTCGAGTCCCTGCACCCGGAGCGCTTCGCCACCGCGGACGATCACCGAACCCCGCTGCGTGACGATCTCGGCGAACCCTTCCAGGACCGCGACTTCGGTCCAGGCGTCGCCATCGCTCTCGACCTGGTAGCGGCCCTGCTGCTTGGCGTAGATCCTGGCATTCGTCGTGTCGACGGCGGGCAACTCGGAATCCACGAGGTGGTCCGCGACTTCCAGGCTCAGGCGGCCGCGGTGCAGAACGTAGAGGGAGTCCACGTCGTCGGCATCCGGAGAGCCGGCGATCTGGGTGAAGGTGACTTCGCTGTCATGATCGAGGGCCAGGATCGAGCGATCGGACATCAGCACGGCCAGGCGGCCGTAGGGCCGCGTCCAGATCCGGTCCCCGCGCAGGATCGGGAGATGGATCTCCAACTCGCTCTGCGCACCCGAGCGGGCAGCGAACAGGGTCGCCTCGCCGTCCAGGGCGCCGACGAAGCTGTAGACGCCCTTGAGTTCTGCCTGTTCCTGCTGCACCGGCTGCTGGGCCTGCGCCGCAACTGCGGCGCCGGCCGCGACAACGGCCAACAGGACTTGCGGGAAGGTGGATCTCATCTTGTTTCCTCCAACCGGGTCGGAGTCTGCACGCTACCACCGGGGAGGCGGCTGCCGGGTCCAGCGTGGCCCGACCTGGGTGCGGGTGTTGTACGGCAGAACTAACCGAGCAATCCCCATGCCAGAAGGCGGACTCCGTTCGTCGCTGGACTCTTGAGGGCGACTCCCGGGAATCGACCGTAGCGGGAACAGCACACAGGTGTCTACGTACGGGGACGGTGGCCGGTTGGGCGGCAGACCTTCCCGTATGATTCACGTCCGGCTGCCGCGCCGCGTAGGGATTGCATGTCCGTTCTTCCGATCCGTCTCTACCCGGACCCCGTGCTGCGGGTGGAGTGCGCACCGGTAGAGGAGTTCGGAGCGGATCTGACGCGCCTGGTTGCGGACATGATCGAGACGATGCACGAAGCTCCTGGGGTCGGCTTGGCCGCTCCCCAGGTTGGAGTCGAGTTGCGGGTCGCGGTGGTCGACGCGACGGCCGGAATGGACCCTGAAGCGGTGCGGGTCCTGGTGAACCCTCGCGTCGTCGAATCGGCCGGCGTGGACACCGATACGGAAGGCTGCCTCT
>Ga0209754_1001412_pt1 | contig 24227 bp, 21 predicted proteins | sample MesohylBB_FD_187295 | JGI IMG/M metagenome (GOLD analysis project Ga0209754, IMG submission 187295) | Host-associated microbial community of the marine sponge Aplysina aerophoba from Gulf of Piran - sponge mesohyl, lysed by bead beating... | ecosystem: Host-associated > Porifera > Sponge >... | reverse complement strand
GCGTAGTTCAGCGTCAGCGTGCCGAGGTCGGAAAGAAGCGTCGTGAAGCTGTGGACCGGTAGCCCGTCGGGTGTGCGCCTGGTGTCGGCCTTGGCCTTCGCGCTGTCCGAGACTTTCGCGGGTTCCACCGGCGAGCTCCGCCGCGCCCGGGCGGCCTCGCGGTCGTCGTCCTCGAACAGGATCGGCGCCAGGCGGCGGCGCATGTGCCATTCCACGTGGTACGCGAGCATGCAGAGGAACACGTGGGCGCGAACGTGATCCTCGGAGTACACGTGCACGGGCCGGATCCGCAGCCGCGAAGTCTTCATCGCGAGGAACGCGCGCTCCACGGCCGCGAGCGACTTGTACGCCTCCACCGCGGCCTCCGGACCAAGCGACGCGGACTCCAGGCTGGTGCGGATCACGTAGACGCCGTCGAGCCGCGCCTCCTCGGCGATCCGCCCCTCCCGCCGGCTCCAGGAGATGCCGTCGTCCGTGAACGCGATCTCGAAGTGCTTCTCCATCTTGCGTCGGTTGGCCTCCCGCCCGATGGCCTTCATGGCTTGGTCGCGGTTCGCCGGCCCGGGCTTCCGGCGCGCGGCGGCGGCCGCGATCGCCGCCAGCGTCTCCTCCGTCGCCTTAAGGAGATCCTCCCGCTTGCGCCGCCGCTCCTCCCGCAGCCTCGGGTTCAGGCAGACCATCAGCCGCTCGCCGGGGAAGTCCGGGCCCGTGATCTCCGCCACCGCGTCGGGAACCAGCGCCTCGGGCGCCAGCGGGACCGGGGCGGCCGAGCGCAGCAGCTTGCGGATGTCCCCGGTCCTCAGGGCCGAGATCCAGTCGAACCCCGCCGGCGCGAGGTCCCCGCGGATCCGCGCCGTCGTCAGCATCCCCCTGTCGCCCACTAGCGCCACGCGGTCGATGCCGAAGCGCTTCCGGACCTTGTCCACCTGGCTTGCCACCGTGGACGGGTCCCCGGCGTTGCCGGCGAACACCTCCACCGCCACCGGGCAGCCGTCCGCGGCGCAGAGCAGCCCGTAGGTGATCTGCATCTTCCCCTTCTTGCCGTCGCGGTTGTGGCCGAACGCCGCCAGCGGGCAGCGCCGTCCCTCCAGGTACGAGCTGCTCACGTCGTAGAGGATCAGCGTGTTCCCGCCCTTCAGGTGCCGGTTGGCGAGGCTCTTCTCGATCCAGGGCTGGCGCTCCAGCAGCCAGTCGAGCATGTCCAGCATCTCGTTGCCGGCGACGGGGCCGAGCTTGAGCAGGGATCCGAGGCTGGTCGACGCGGTCTCGGGATCCAGCGCCCTGGCGGTGGCGAGCTTGGAGGCCGGGCTGAGAATCCGCGCCGCGACGGCGGCGAGCGCGAGGTCCCGGCTCCGTTCCGCCCGGCGTCCGAGGATGCGCCTGAAGCCGAGCCGCTTCATCGTGCCGAGCACGGCGGCCGCGTGGCCATGGGGCAGGGACCGGCGGATCGCGAAGGCCTTGCGGGGGTCGTCGAGGACGATCCCGCCCCTGATCACGGCGCGGAACCCGTCGACGACGGCGGGATCGAGGCCCGAGAGGTTTGCGATGGTCTTGTGCCGGACGCGCCGTCCCTCGCACCAAGTCTTCCTGAGGAGGACGGCCTTGGTTCCGAACTGGTTTGGGATCTCGTCGATTCGGATGGACATTCTTATGTAAGTATTTTTCTGCCTGTTGATACGCTTTTACAAGCATATTTCGGCGAAGTCAAGGGATTTCTTATGTAAGATAGAATCCCAGCAAGTCCGCGCCGCTGGCGGCAGAAAACCGTTTCGATTCAACGCGTTGGACGAAAGAAGGGGCGGATGATCTGCTGAAAGTTCCGGCTAATCCAGGGCATGCTATTCTATGCGTTCATGAAGGACTTGCCGCGGCCGGATATGCCGTCGCTATGGCAGTTCGCAGTAGCAAACATGAAGGCTTTGCCGGCGGTTGCCATCCCCTCGCTTAATTTCACCGGGATTTACGGAGGCTATACGACCATTGCCGAGGCCGGCGGCCTTGCCGCACTGCTGTCCATGCTGGCGGCGCCAATCGTTTACCGCGGCTGCACGATTCGTGAGCTGCTTCCGATTACGGCCGTCGCGATGCGGCGCTCCGCATCGATCAAAATCATCGTTGTCGCCGCGCTTCTGTTCGGACACTGGCTAACGGAAACGCGCATGCCGGCCAAGCTTGTCGAGTTTGTGATATCCACTGAATTGAATGCATGGCAATTCCTGTTGTTCATGAATTTGGCGATGCTTGTGCTTGGAACCATTCTGGAAGGCCTGTTGATCGTTCTCATCACGGCTCCTCTGGTTATACCCCTTTTTCGCCAATTCGGAATCGACCCGGTTCACTACGCCATCATCGAGGTAATCAACATTGAATTGGCGATGCTTGCGCCGCCCGTCGGGCTCAATTTCTTCGAGCTTTCCGGAGTTTCCAAGGCGCCGGTTTCCGAAGTTACCCGCGGCGTGCTACCGTTTCTTGCGCTAATGCTGCTACCGCTCGGTCTCGTCGCCTTCATTCCGGAACTGTCGCTGACGCTTCCTTCATTGTTCTTTGATTGAGGCGGCGCGGATCGTTCCGAACGAACACCCCTCGTCCGCCCGATTACTTTGGTCCGGATTGCCTCCGAACGCAATTGGCGGGGCTAGCCCGCGGCGAGAAATCGCCAAAATCGAAACTCCTTGCGCCCGCCGATTCGGCCGCGCGGGATCCTCGGCAGACATCGAGCCGGGAATTCGGGAAACTCGGCTAGGAGGGGTCCAGCTCGGCAACGAGATCCGTTACGGAGGTGAACATCGGCGAATGGTCGAAGCCCGCCTTTTCAAGGCGCAAATTCGGAAAGCTCGTTGCAAGTAGCGCGATCGTTTCCTCGACCTCGATAGTGACGACGTACCGCCCGACGCACGAGAAGACGCCGCCTCCGAAATTCAAGTGCGCAGGCTGGGCGGGTCGGTCGATATCGAACCGTTCCGGCTCCGGATAGTAGGCGGCATTCCAGTGAGCCGCGCCGAAATTGGCGAAAACCGGCGTTCCCTTCGGCACGGCGCATCCGGCCATCTCCATGTCCGCCAGCGCTTCGCGGGACGTGGAAATCGAACGCGGGCGGTAGCGCATGACCTCGCGGACGGCGGCGGGAGCGAGGGAAGGATTCCTTGACAGGCGCGCCCAGGTTTCGGGTCTCGACGCGAGCTCGATTATCGCGATCCCGATCTGATGCGAGGAATTGTCGGTGTTCGCTTCGGCGAGCTTGACGATCCAGTTCCGTAGATCGTCGTCGGACAGGTTTCCGGCGTCCGCCTCGCGAATTAAATCGGAGATCAGGTCGCTTCCCGGATCGCTGCGGCGATCTTCGATGCGATGGTCGATATAGCTGAGCAATTCCTCGAATCCCTGGACGATTTCCCGTGTTCGGGAGGAGTCTCGCGTATGGACTTGCTGAACGATGTGCGAAGTCCTGGCTATGAATTCCCAGTCCGTTTCGGGCGCGTTCACCCAGTAGCAGTAGAGCGAGGAAGGTATCTTGTCGCAGAGCGAGGCGATCAAGTCGATGGGGCGATCGGTCGGCAGCGACTCGACCGCGTCGGCAACGATGCGGCGTATGTCGCGCCTGAACCTTTCAGACGCCTTGTCGCCGAGCAGCTTTACGATCGGCCGCCGGAGGTTCCGCCTTCTTTCGCCTCGGTTGTAGAACGATATGGACTTGCTCTTGTAGTCGAGAGCAGGACCCTCCGGCAGGCCGAGCACCTCCATGAGCTTCGGGTGCCCGGTTCCGAGCCGCCTGTCGAGAATCGATGCGCGGCAAAGCTCGTAGTCGAATATCTCGACGCCTCGAACGCTGCGCGCGACCTTCCACCGCCGGGCGTAGTCGGCCAGTATCGGAAACGGCTGCATTCTGTAGGCTTTCGACGCGAAGTCGACAGCGGGTAGATCATCGACCGCCTGCAGCATGGGATCCTCCCTTGAATTGCGGAGCGAGATGCGGCTAAGCCTTGGTTTTGTCCAATTTGGACGACGACTCCAGATATCGGAAAAGCAGCGACAGGCTGAAGCAAAGAATGAAGTAAAGCGCCGCCGTAGTAATCCACGCTTCGAATATCATGCGGGAGGACGAAACGATCTCCGTCGTCTTGTAGGTCAGTTCCTGAACCGAGATCAGCGAAATGATCGAACTATCCTTTATCAGCGAAATGAACTGGTTGGCGAGCGGCGGAAGCACTTTCCGCAATGCCTGCGGTAGAACGATGTAGCGGGTTTCGGCGTACCAGCTCATGCCGAGCGACCGGGCCGCTTCGCGCTGCCCCCTGTCGACGGATTCGATCCCGGCCCGCACGATCTCGCCGACGAAGGCGCTTTCGAACAGGGCCAGCACGATGACTCCTGAAATCATTGACGGGAATCGGCGCATGTCGCCGAAAAAGAAAACCCAGATACCGTTGTTTTCCTGCCGCGCGATTCCGCGCGCCCATCCTTCGATATTGAATGCGGCGACAAGCTGTTCGGAAAGGAAAAAGAAGAAGATGAAGATAACGACCAGCGGAGGAATATTGCGGAGGAATTCGAGATAGGTTCGAGCAAGCATGCGAATCGCCAGATTGTTGGCGCATCTGGCAAGGCCCAGAATCGTGCCGAGAATGACCGCGAGTACGCTTGCGTAAATACTTATCCTAATTGTCGTAACAAGGCCGTGGATAAGGATGTTGGAAACCCAGCGGCCCTTTTCCTCGTCGAAGCGGAACATGTAGTAGGGAATGACTTCCCAGCGCCAATTGTAGTTTAGCTTGCCTTCAATCTGAAACCAGATATAGCCGAAAATGCCGACCAGCGCTGCTATCAGCACGAAGTCGAGCCAGTGCAGTTTCTTTCGAATCTTTTTCACGGGGCAGCTTTCGACGCGGGCGGGAGGCGGCCCGCCGCCATTTTTCGGCGGGCCGCTACGATTTTATTGCGCGACCTGATCGGCCCACTCCTCGGTGGCGAACCAGTAGTCGTGCCGCTCGTCCAGCCATCCGGTGCGCCAATGGTGCGCTATCCAGTTGTTGAAGTAGTTGACGGCATCGGGGTCGCCCTTGCGAATTGCGAATCCTTCGCCGCGCGGGTCGAACAGGGAATCGAACGGAACGTAGAGAACGTCCGGATAGTCCCTGGCGTAGCGGTTCGGCGTCGGCTGCGAAGCCATCGTGGCGTGAGCGTTGCCGTTGATGACTTCCTGCGAGGATGCTCCGTCCTCGTCGAACTGCAGCAGCTCGGCCTCGGGAAAGTGCTTCGCGATCATGATCGCGGGGGTTGCGCCGCGGCGCGCGGAGAAGGTTACGTCCGGGCTGTTGAAGTCCTCAAGCGTAAATCCTTCCGTCATCTCCTGGTTCGCGAGAATCGCCAGTCCCGAAAACGCATAGGGATCGGTGAAGTTGACGGTCAGGTTCCTCTGGGCGGTTACCGACATGCCGCTGATGATGGCATCGAACTTGCCGGCGATCAGGGCGGGAATGATTCCGTCCCAAGACGTCGGAATGAACTCGGCATCGACTCCCATATCCTCGGCCAGCTTTCGTCCGACATCGAGTTCAAAGCCGATAAGCTCTCCATTCTTGTCGCGCATCGACCAAGGCACGAACAGCGAAAGGCCGATTTTGATCACGCCGCGCTTCTTGATCGATTCGATCACGCTCTCGTTCGACAGGGCTTGGCTCGCCTGCTGGGCGGATGCCGGCAATGCGATGACCGCCGCCATCGCCGATAGCAGCCAGAGGCCGAAAAATCGTCTTGCAAGTTTCATTTTTATCTCCTTCAGTTTTGGAAGAGGCATTGCCTCTAGGTTGCAACGGCGTACTTCTTCTCAAGAAAAGTTACAAACACCGACAGAATCAGCGTGACAACCATGTATACCGCAGCGATCGTAAACCAGATTTCGAAGCTAAGATACGTATCGGAAATTATGTTGCGTCCGATGGTCGTCAATTCGGCCACGGCGATGACGCTTACGATCGCCGAGCTTTTTATCAGGTGAACCGCCTCGCCCGTCATCGGCGGCAGCATGAACTTTATCGACTGCGGAAGAATTATGTAGCGATAGGCCTGCGCCGAGGACATGCCGATAGATTTGGCGGCCTCCCACTGGCCGATATTGACCGCGTTTATGCCCGCTCGGAAAATCTCCGAGACCAGCGCCGAATGAAACACGGCCAGGCAAAGCAGCGAAGCCGTATAGCGATCGAATTTAAATATCGGCCCCAGCACGTAGTAGAATAAATATAGCAGCACGAGCAGAGGCATGTTTCGAACAAATTCGAGATACCCGACGGCGACCCCGGTGCCCACCAGCAGTCCCGAAAGCCGAAGAAGCGCGACGATCAGCCCCAAAACGACGGCAAGAGCGAATGCCTGCACGGACAGCTGGAGGGTTTTCACCAGCCCTATCGAGATTTCGCCCCACTGAAAGCCGTCGTCGGTCAGCTGGAAGAGGTAGTCCGGGATGCGGTACCAGCGCCATGTGTAGCCCATTGCCTCGGCGCCGGTCAGGGCGGCCTGCACTATGATATATACGACGATCAAGTAAACGGCCACGGAAGCCGGCTTGGACTTCAGGTAGAAGCTCAGCCGCTTGCCTGCGCTCATCTGCGCGATAAAGCGCGAATAGCCCGGCGACTGAGTCTGAAGAGAGCGCGTCGAAGAATTGGGCATGCCGCTCAATGCTCGAGAATCTGATCGAGAAACATGCGGCAGCGCTCGCTTTTCGGGCTGGAAAAGAATTCCGCGGGAGGCGCACTCTCGATGATGCGCCCCTCTTCCATGAAGACCATCATGTCGGCGACTTTCCTGGCGAATCCCATTTCGTGCGTCACGCAAATCATCGTCATTCCGGATTCGGCGAGTTCAACCATCACGTCGAGCACTTCATTGATCATTTCCGGGTCGAGCGCCGACGTCGGCTCGTCGAAAAGCATAATCCGCGGCTCCATGCAAAGGGAGCGCGCGATCGCGACGCGCTGCTGCTGCCCGCCCGACAGCTGCGCCGGGTATTTCTCCGCCTGCTCGGGAATATGGACCCGCTCCAGGTATTTTCGCGCCCGTTCCTCGGCTTTCCTTCTCGAAATCTTTCGGACCCGCATCGGTCCCACGGTAAGGTTTTCCAGCACGGTAAGATGCGGGAAAAGATTGAACTGCTGGAACACCATGCCGACTTCCATTCGCACGGCGCGAATATTCTTCGTCTCGTCGTCGAGCTCGATTCCGTCGACGGTTAGCTGCCCCGCGGAATGCTCTTCGAGACGGTTGATGCATCGAATCAGGGTCGATTTGCCGGATCCCGACGGGCCGCAAATGACGACGCGCTCGCCGGATCTGACCGACAGGCTGACATCGGCGAGAGCTTGGAATTTTCCAAAAAATTTGTCGAGATTCCGGATTTCGATAATTGCCGCGTCTTCTTGCATGGATGGAGGGCGTTCCTGAGGCCAAGCGTTGTGGTGTCCGCCGGAGTATACGCGTCTTTGGCGAAAGAAAAAACCACGATGTTTCCAGCGCCGCGCGAATTCCTCAAAGCCTGTGCGGGCAGCCTATGTGGATTTTGAATGTCAGCTTAGATGCAATGAGAAGCTCGAAAGAATAATCTATCAAGATATAGTTGCAATCGATAGTATTGGATTGATTGTTGATGAATATGGAAATTGGCTGAACCATTCAGGAAAGCCGGGGATGGGGGACGCATTCTTCAAGTATTTGTTCGATTGTCAGTATTGGAAAACCCTATGCAACGGATAGGTGTAACGCCGTGTGACAACGAAAGACAAGGATTTGAAGAGCTGCCGGAGAACGAATTTGATCGGTCGGATCGCAAATTTCTTGTCGTTGCGTTGATTGCAGACGCTGTGATTCTGAACGCGACCGACAGCGACTATATCGAGCACAAGGCGCTGATAGACGGTCTTGGCGTTAAGGTTGAGCAGCTTTGTCCACAGCACGCTATTAAAAGAGCCTGACGGATTAAATTGCTTCCTTTTCTAATCAATCAAGGTTAGCGAGCATTATCACTTTCTTGCTGTATCAAGACGGAATTCAACATTCGGCCGAATGGCCGTTCGATTCCGCGGCGGATTCGGCAAGCCAACAAGGTTTTCGAGCGTATGAGACTCGCGCCGTGATTTCACCGTATGCCAAATACCCCAAGACTCCTTATTGGCCGAATTCGCCAGCGGTCGGTCGGAATGACGCCGTGCACCCCGACCCAAGCCGCTTTGTAGATGTGCCGGTCGTGGTAACCGAGAAACTGGACGGCAGTAATACTTTGCTGCACGAAGGCAGCGTCTACGGTCGCAGCGTGTTGACACCGAGCGACGCCAAGTGGAATGCGATGGTTAAGAAGCATCACGCATGGAAGATAACCGAACCAGATGTATTTCTCTATGGAGAGGACATATACGGCGTGCACAGTATCGAGTACGAGCCAGTACCGGAGAGCAAAACATTCCATGCATTTGCGCTAAGGAATCGGAATGGAGAATTCGCATCATTTTCGGATCTGCGTGCGTACGCCGACCGGAAATTGATTCCAGTCGTTCCAGTCCTATTCAAAGGCAAATTCCAGTCCGTGTCCGAGATTCGGGAGTTTGTGGAGCTCGCTCATGCGGAGCCATCGGTGCTCGGCGGCAATCGGGAGGGGGTCGTGATGCGCCTGGCGCGAGGATTCCCGGCGCACGAGTTTTCGAGCAACGTCTGCAAGAGCGTTCGTTTCGGTCACGTGCAGACCGACGAGCATTGGAGCAGGAAATGGAATCCATGCGAGATCGCACGCGCAAACGAGGCCGACCTAAATACATGAGAATGAATTCGGCGCACTTGATAGAACGGGCATTGACATTGGAGCGGCATCGGTTTGAACCAAGGGAACGGGAAGCGCGAACTTGGAGCAAGTTGCGAAATGCTTAATCGGCCGCTGTGCGTTCGGTATATTTTTCGATGCCTTTGCAAAGCAAGTGAATCGGGTCGATTGGCTCGCAAGACCGCGCTCGACGGCGAGGATCGCTATCTGACGCTCGTTGTTTAGGCTTTTTCCTCCAAACTACGGTTGATCCCGGTTGACGCGATCGTCGAATGGCGATTCCTAGTCGCTCCTTAATCAACGGTACAAAAGTTGGATTCGAATCGTCGCAATCTTGCACGGCTCGAAGAATTCCACCGCCGGGTGCCAAGTTTTTTCCAATCTTCTGTTTGTTGTCCCCGGCTCCCTGAGCTTCCGTAATATACATTTTCAAATGAGCTACTTAACTTCGAGCGCGCTTGCGGTTGATTTCGGCTGTCCCTTTGCGGGTGGCCTGTCCTAACTCACGGCCTGCTCGGCTGCGGTGAACTCGCCGGCTTTGGCGCGGGTCCTCTTCGATTCGCGAAGGAGCTTCGCGAAAGTTTCCGTGGGCAGCATATGTCTTGCATCCTATCCGGATTAAATCGGGTTGGGAGGAATTGGGTCGAAGGCGGCATCGGGGGCCTAGCCCGGCGATCATTGCATCGCAGTCGCCGAAAAACGTGCATTTCGAGCCACTTTCGGGAGCGCCGCCGTCATAAAGCGCAAGCGTTCAGCGCAACATCGGCATCAACCTTGACCATCGCGCGATTGAGGGCTCTGCCGGCGACTTTCCTGTGCTGAGCTGCATCGGGGATGCGCCCTGCGCATCCTCGAGACCTTTCCTTCTCATGGCCGGGAACCAGTCTACTACGACCTGCCCTGCTTGCCGGCGGCACGACATTCGGAATGCCGCCCCTCTAACGCAAATCAGATGTAATTTATTCAAAATGCAGAGAGAGAGCTACTGTTCGTCGAGCGAATGGTCGACAGTTTGGCTCGGTCGCGATTTGACGTCTTGCAGGAGCAGGAGGAATTTTTCGCCGCTGCGATTTTTAATTTCGTATAGGAAAAGACGCGGTCGGCTTGACAATGTGTGGTGCCTGAAAGGAAATCGTACTGGAAGAGTCGAAGGGAGCAAGTCATTTGAACGCCGATGAATTGATTTCAAGATTCGGATTAATTCCCCATCCCGAAGGCGGGAACTACCGGGAAACCTTCCGGTCCTGCAGCGAGGATGGTGGGCGAGGCGCCGTGTCGGCGATCTACTACCTATTGAGGGCGGGGGAGCTTTCCGCATGGCATCGAGTCGATGCGATCGAAATCTGGCACTACTACGGCGGCGCTACTCTTGAATTGAGAATATCGCGGGATGCTAGAAATGTTTCGGAGCATTTATTGGGAATCGAACCGGGAGCCGAGCCGCAAGTCGCCGTTCCTGCGCATAGTTGGCAAAGCGCCCGCTCCATGGGGGCTTGGACTCTGGTAGGATGCACGGTCTCGCCGGCATTCGAATTTGAAGGGTTCGAGATGGCGCCCGCAAATTGGAAGCCCGGATGAAAAGAATTCCGGATATTGGGAGCGGAGTCGATTTGAAGTCGATACGAATGCGGTTCGGTTCAGCTCCGTTTGCGCCACGTAAATGCAAGATGGCGATGAGTTTCCGAGCAGGGCAAATTTGATGCCTGCCGGCGGGACTGCTGCCAGACCGAGGACCTTGGAAGCATCGATCGGCGAGGAAGTGAGGGCGGCCAGATCGATAGCGGGGCTTACGCTGCAGGAGCTTTCCAATACATCGGGCGTTTCGGCCGCCATGATCTCGAAAATCGAGCGCGCCCAGGTCTCCGCCTCTATATCTACGCTGAATTCGATCGCGGTCGCGGTGGGCGTTCCGGTTGCGAATTTTTTTGCCTCGACCGTCGAGCAAAGGGAGATTTCCTTCGTGCGTTCCGGAGAAGGAATTTCAATCGAGCGGACTGGATCGACCTACGGGCACGCCTACAAAATGATCGGGCGCGTTGCCTCCGACGGCACTCTTTTCGAATCCTACGCAATTAGACTCGAGCGACCGTCCACGGGCGAACCCTGGTTCCAACACGCGGGCATAGAGTTTATTCACGTGACGAAAGGTACGATGACGTACCGATGCGGCGATGCCGATTTCGAACTCGGACCGGGCGATAGCTTGACATTCGAAACCCGCGCGCCTCACGGTCCGGTTGAACTTTTGACCAGCGAAGTCGAATTCCTTACCGTGATCGCTCGGCCAATGCGGAGCGATATGAAAAGATAACTTAATTCTAGCGAAAATTATATCTTGATGGTAGAATTCAATCCGGTTCCAAGCGAATCATCACGTAATCAAAAAGCCGGTGCCCAATGTCCCAGGAAGTGCTAACGCCGATCACCCAAGCATTGAACGACGGAGCCCTTAGCCGTCGAGAACTTAAGCGGCTAATGAAACGCTCGAATACGCCCGGGCTGGTTCATTTTGCGGCGTTCTTGCTGGTCGCCGCCTGCACGGGATTCCTAGTTTGGCTTTCGATGGGCAGCTGGTGGCTAATTCCGGCCATGCTACTGCACGGAATCGTGCTTGTGCATCACTTTTCGCTTCAGCACGAATGCGTTCACTACACTGCGTTCAGAAGTCGCTGGATTAACGAGCTGATCGGAAATTACTGCGGCCTGGTGATCATGCTGCCGAACAAATTTTTCCGCTATGAACACTGCGACCATCATACCTATACGCAGCTCACGGGAAGGGACCCGGAGCTCATTGAGCTGCCTGTCGCGCTTTCGAAATATTTCGCCTTCATCTCGTCCGTACCGTACTGGAGGGCCAAGTTCGGCGAACTCGGAAGGCACGTTATCGGCAGGCTGAACGATGTCGAACGCGGCTTTATACCGAAAGAAGAACACAGGGCGGTCTTTAACGAGGCGCGCGCGATGGCTCTCATATATGCCGCAGTACTTGCAGCGAGCATGGCGACGGGCTGGTGGGGAGCCGTTTGGTACTGGTGGCTGCCGGTGTTCATGGGCGAACCCGTGATGCGAGCGATCCGCATGACCGAACATGTGGGGCGTCCGAACATTCGAGATATGAAAGAAAACACGCGAACGAACCTCGTTTCGGCTCCCATGCGGTTTCTTTGCTGGAATATGAACTATCATGCCGAGCATCATTACGCGTCTTCGGTTCCATTCCATGCGCTTCCGAAGCTTCACAAGAAGCTGGACGGCTACATCTATGTTGAAAAGCGCGGCTATCTTGGCGCGCATATCGACATAATCTCGCAGGTTCTGGGTAAAAGCCCGAGAAAAGGATCGCGACACGCCGGCAGCGCATGACACGAGCAAGGCATTGGCAAGATCTCGTCGCCGTCGAGGATCTTGAGCCCGGCGACGCGACGCCGGTCAAGCTGGGAGCGAGAGAGCTAGCCGTATACGATACGGTGGACGGAATATTCGTCAGCTTTGCGAGATGCACGCACGGCAATGCGAATTTGTGCGACGGCTATTTCGACGGGCTGCATATTGAATGCCCGCTGCATCAAGGCTTGTTCGACGCCCGCACGGGGGAAGCAAAAGCCGCCCCGGCGACTCGGGGGCTGCGAATGGTGGAGGCGCGCGTAAGGGACGGAACGGTGCAGGTGCTTTTGGCCGGCGACTCAAAGGGCGCGCAGACCTGAACCATCTTGGATTCGACCGGCGGGCGAATTGGTTCGCCGACTAGGCGCCGCATCGACGCTTGGCTCCGTTTCGCGCCGACCCAGCCGAGTCCCGGCTTTCGACCTGAAATCGACGCTCGCGAAATTCGGACTCGGCGGGCCGCAATTTTCGATTGCGCCGAAGGGCCGAGAATTCAATTGACTTATTCGCTTTTTCGTGCATTCTATGCGGCAAGGAGCCATAGCCCGGTTTGTTCCGGGCGCGGGCGAGGGAGGGAAAAGCGCCGACGAGTTTCGGCGCCGGTCAATCATGAATTCCTTAGCATCACTTTGCCCGGCAGGCATTCATCGCTTAGGCGGAGGTCGGTGAAATCTTAGGTGCTGGAGATAAGCGAAAAACCAATTTTCGAGCTATAGACAACTGAACAACTATTTCAAGGGAGAAGTAAATGTCGAAAAAACGCAACGACAAGGCTTCGGCGCAATTCGCCGAAAAAACATTGTCCCGCCGGACGATAATCAAAGGATCCGCCGCGGCGGCTACCGCGGCCTTGGCGACGCCCTATTTGATGGGATCTCCCGTCCTGGCATCCGGCCACCATGAAATTCTTCATTGGAGCTGGCTGGGGGCTTCGGACGGCGAAATCTGGGCGCAGATGATTGAAGACTTCAACGCGGCCCACAAGGACAAGGGCGTTCAAATCCGCCTCGAGGTCGTAAATTCCGAGCAGTACGATACCAAGATTCTGGCGGCGACCGCTACTGGAAGGGCGCCCGACTTCGGATGGGGCATCGCCGGCACGAGGGCGAGAATGGTTCGCGACGGCGTAATCGTGGCCCTTGACGACCTCGCGGGCCAAGTCGGCCTCGACCTTGCCGATTTCACCGATCTCTCGGTGTCGGCGGCGCGCTATGCCAAATACGGAAACGGAATGTACATGGTTCCCCTGGACCTCATGAGCCTCCAGCCGGAAATCAATCTGGATCACGTAGCCGAAGCCGGGCTAGACGTCGATTCGGCGCCCGCTACCGGCGAGGAGCTTATCGATTGGGGCAAAGCCATGACCAGGATGGACGGCGACACCATAACAAGGTCGGGCATTCTTATGACCGGCTCGGGCGTCCAGCCGACCGTGACCTGGGGAATCGTCGCGGAGCAAATGGGATTCCGGCGCGCCAGCGAAGACCTTTCGACCGCCGCCGTCAATCCCGAGGCCGGAATCGCCGCAATGGAATGGGTGCTGGCCCTGTTCGACGAGCACAAGGTTTCGACGCGGGATGTCACCGACCGCTACAAGGCCTTCGGATCCGGCAACGGCTCGATTTTCTGGACCGGGCCGTGGACGCTGAACGGCTATGTGGGCCAAGGGCTGAACTTCAAGACCTCGCTGTTCCCGAAAATCGGCAGCGAACTCAAGACCTACTTCGAGATGGGCGGTCTGGAGCTGTACAAGCAGCAGGACGAGGGACGCTACGAGGCCACGCTCGCAGCGGTCAAATGGCTGTCTGACAACAGCTTCCTGTGGACGACGGTCGGGCGTGGAGCCTCCCCGAGAAAGTCGATCCTCGCGAGGCCGGACTACAAGACGGAGGGACACGACTGGAGCGTGCGCGGCGCATTCGTCGAAGGCATGGAATTCGCCACGATACCGGAAGTCCCGGTGATGGCCGGACCGGAATTCACGATCTATTCCGGCGGCAATTACCTTGCTCGCACCTTGGAAGGCGTATGGGTCGGCAACAAGACTCCCGCAGAAGCGATGGATCAGCTTGCGGAGAGGTGGCAAGAAGGCCTCGACGAGGGCTGACGGACGCATTGTTTCGCGCGGGGCGGCTCGGCTGCTCCGCGCGATTCCGGTCCGAATGCGGCATAAATGCGGGCGGATGCGCACATGACCTCGGTTGCGGAGGATTCGGGCGGGCGGCGACGAATTCCGGTCGAGGGCGAAAAGCCGCCGCTGGATTGGATCGGATATCTGTTCGTCGCTTTTTTCGCCGTTCCGTTTCTTTTATTCAACATCGCGCCGGTACTATTCGGCGCCTACGTCTCCATGACCGAATGGAGCATAATCGGCCAGCCGAAATGGGTCGGATTCGAAAACTATGTGGACGCGCTCGACGACGAGTGGGTGTGGGTGGCGTTCAGGAACGTAATTCTTTACGCGCTGATCATCGTGCCGGGCGTAACGGTTCTGGGCCTCGTATTCGCGCTATTCGTGAACAAGTCCTATCCGCTGAGCGGGCTGGCGCGAACGCTGTTTTTTGCGCCGAACGTTGTTTCCGCGACCGTAATCGGCCTGGTTTGGGTCTATTTGCTTGATACCCAGTACGGCCTCTTCAACATCGTCATCGGAAAATTCGGAATCTCGGCAGTTCCTTGGCTCACGTCCACGGAATGGGCTTTGATCGGAGTCTCCATGGCGTCGATCTGGTGGGATCTGGGGCTTGCATTCGTGCTGCTGCTCGCGGCGCTGCAGGATATTCCAAGGGATTTGGTCGAAGCCTCGACGGTTGACGGCGCGGGGCCGTGGAATCGACTGCGGTTCATCATACTTCCGCATCTCAGGCCCGTTCTCTCGATGGTGATCACATTGCAGCTGATATCGACGCTGCGAATTTTCAGCCAGGTCTACGTCATGACCAACGGCGGGCCAGCAGGCGCTTCATCGTCGCCGATTCACTACATATACAGCGTCGCGATCGTGCGAAACCTTTTCGGCTACGCCTCGGCGCTCGCGATTTCCCTGTTTGTCGTCATTCTGGTTCTAACCATTGTGCAGCGCTACCTGATTCGAGAAATGGCGTCGTGAGGGATTGGCTCGAAAGGAGAGGAATGCGCCTCGGCGACGTGCCGATCTGGATTGTCGGCATGGGCGTCGCGCTGATGTGGGCGTCGCCGTTCCTGTGGATGGTTTCCGCGTCTTTCAAGTTTCCGGCGGATGTCCTGACGCAAACCATCGAATGGATTCCCCGCAGGGTGACGCTGGACAACTACATCAAAGTCTTCGAGTATCCGATCATTCGATGGACGATCAACAGCTTCGTCCAGGCGGTCACCTCAACCGCGATCTGCGTACTCTTCGGCGCAATGGCGGGCTTCGCCCTGGCTCAGTTCCGGTTTCCGGGCCGGGCGACCATCTTCATGATTTTTCTGGCGTCGCTGATGATTCCCGTCGAGGTCTCGGTCATTCCCATGCTTCTCGCATTCATCAAGATCGGCTGGGCCAGCACATACCAGGCGCTTATACTTCCGACGATCGCCAATGTTTTTTCGATTTATATTTTTCGGCAATTCTTTTTGACGTTTCCCCGCGAGCTCGTGGAAGCGGCGCGCCTCGACGGGGCCGGCGCGTTCCGTCTTTTCTGGCTCATAGCGCTGCCTCTCGCCCGCGCGCCGATGATCGCCGCGGCGGTGATCATCTTCACTTTGAACTGGAACAACTTCCTTTGGCCGCTTCTCGTCATTTTCGACGAGAACATGAAAACCTTGCCTGTCGGGATCGCGGTATTCGCCCCGGTTGTCGGCAGCCATACGCAGCTGGAAGGCTACTCCGTAGCCATGGCGGGCGTGACCGTGCTTTCGATTCCGAGCCTCACCCTGTTTTTCTTCCTGCAGAAATACTTCATCCAGGGAATTTCCCAGGGTGGAATCAACCAGTGATGCCGGAACGCCGATGAGCGCCGCCGCCGAAACCTTGAGCGTCCTGAAGGACATAGCGGAGCGCGGCAAGGCGGGCGCATCCGGCCGCGCGCCCGAGATCGCCTCGATTTTCATCGACAGCGAGGCGCGGCATGCGCTATCCGGCGCGACTCTCGTCTCGACGAATCCGTCGCGGGAAATTCCCGCGGCGAATTTTTCGCGCGGCGGGCGGGAAGACGTCCACGCCGCGGCGGTGTCCGCGCGCCGCGCCCTCGGCGGCGAGTGGGGCGGCACCGCGCCGCAGCGAAGAGGCGAATTGCTATATGCGCTCGCCGACAAGCTGGAAGAAAGCTCCGAATTGCTGGCGACGCTGGAAACTCTGGATGTCGGAAAGCCGCTGAGCCAGTCGAGGGGCGATGTCGCGGGCGCGGCGGCGACGCTTCGCTACAATGCCGGCGCCGCCGATAAAATGGAAGGCTCGTCCGTGCCGCTCGGCGCCGAGTATCTCGATTTTACCGAGCACGAGCCTTTGGGAGCCACGGCCCATATAACGCCGTGGAATTTCCCGCTGGGCATGGCGGCCCGCTCGCTCGGCCCCGCTCTGGCGGCCGGCTGCACGGCGGTGCTCAAGCCGGCCGAGCAGTCGCCGCTTACGTCCCTGGCATTCGCCGCCCTGGCTTCGGAAGCGGGATTCCCGCCCGGCGTCTTGAATGTCGTGACCGGGCTGGGCGACGAGGCGGGGGCCGCGCTGGTCGGCCACCCGATGATAGACGGGGTCACGTTTACCGGCTCCGTCGCGACGGGACGAATAGTCGGCGCTTCGGCGGGGAGGAATCTAAAGCCCGTCGTTCTGGAGCTAGGCGGGAAAAATCCTCTGATCGTCTTTGCCGACGCGGACATGGACAGGGCGCTCGACGCCGCTGTCGAAGGGGCGTTCGACAATTCCGGCCAGGTCTGCTCCTCGGTCTCGCGCCTGCTGCTGGAAAACGGCGTCAAGGATGAATTCCTGCGCAAGCTGGTTGAGCGTTCGCGCGAATTGACGGTCGGCGACGGATTCGAGGATCCGGATCTTGGACCTCTCGTATCGCCGGAGCAACTGGAAAAAGTCGACGGCCACATTGCGCAGGCGCTCGAGTCGGGAGCTAGGGCGCTTCTGGGAGGCGGCAGGCCCGCGGGCGTTTCGAAGGGCTATTTCATCGAGCCTACGGTTTTCGACAACGTCGATGTCAATTGCCGGCTCGCCCGCGAAGAAACGTTCGGCCCGGTCGTTTCAGCATTCGGATTTTCGGGCGAGGCGGAGGCGCTCGCGATAGCGAACAGCCTGCCGTACGGGCTGGCCGCGGGGATTCATACGAGCGACATAGACCGGGCGCTTAGGCTCGCGCGGCGAATCGAGGCGGGAACCGTCTGGATCAACGGCTGGTTCATCGGCGGCGTGCAGGCTCCGACCGGCGGCGTGAAGGACAGCGGCTACGGCCGCGAGCGCGGCATCGCCGGCATTCGAAACTATATCAGGATCAAGAACATCGGCGTGCATATCGCCGATCATTGTGCGGGCGGCTAGCACCGGCGAACTTTTCAAGGAAGGGGAACCTACAAAATGGCTCGAATCGAAGATGTCCATCACCATGTAATATTCCGGCATCCGGAACACTGCGTAAATCAGATCATGGCGCGCACGCTTTCCAACGGCGACATTCTCGCGGTCTTCAACGAAGAGCGCTATCCGTTCCACCACGATAGCGGCCAAACTCTAATTACGCGCTCGAAAGACGGCGGGGTTTCATGGTCCGAGCCTAAAATCGTGCTTCCATGGACCGATGTAACGGGCAATTGGGATTGCGGCATCTGCGAGACGAGCGACGGCGAGCTTATCGTAAATTTGACCATCACGGCTTTTTTCAAGCGCGGCGTCGAGCCGGAGCAGCCTTCATGGCGCTGCAATCCCTGGACGGAGCGGTGGGGCGACTGGACCTGGGCATTCAAGACTCAAGGCTGGCTGGGCACATTCGTCCTTAAATCTTCCGACGGCGGCGAGACGTGGAGCGAACCGATTCCCTGCAATGTTCGCCCGCTTAAGCACGGCGGATGCAGAGTGGGCTGCTGGCAGCTTCCTTCCGGCCCGCTTCTCATGGGCCTCTACGGGCGAATACGCGGCTACGGTGAGGAAGGAGAAGGAGAAACCACGCGTTCGGCGCTGATCAGATCCGACGACGGCGGCGCGAACTGGGAATACTATTCCACGATCGCCTACGATCCGGCCTCGATAATCGACTTTGAAGAGCCCGCCGTCCTTCGCCTCGCCTGCGGACGGCTGGTCTGCTTCATGCGAACCCACGTCAATCCCAGCAGCGACGCAAAAAACATGGTGATGACGGTTTCGGAAGATGACGGGTTTTCATGGACGCCTCCCAAATGGACGAACATCTGGGGCTATCCCGCCGATATGATCGCGCTGGATGACGGGCGCTATCTGATGGTCTACGGCTACCGCAGGCCGCCTTACGGCGTGAGAGGCATCGTTTCGGAAGACGGCCTGACCTGGGACGTGGCCGACGAGTTCGTAATTCGCGAAGGCGGGGTTCCCTTTAGCTCGCTGAAGGACAAGCCGGCGTCGAGCCTTGGCGGAGAGGCGGCCTACGGCGTCGCCGCGGGCGCCATCAACAATAGCAATCCGGGCGTTTTCCAGCATATCGGCTATCCGACGGTCGCGCAGGCGTCCGACGGAGCCGCGGTCTGCTGCTATCACGAATGGGACGACGGCCCCGAGCCGCTGCAATTCGTCCAGTGCACGCGGTTCCGGGTCTGACCGGGCGGCGGCGCATCTCGGGGAGCCCCGCAAGACCGCCTTCGCCGATGCCGCGAAAAATCGACAATCGGGCCTCCGCCGCCGGAACTTCGGGGATATAGATTTAGGAAAGGTAAAATGAGCCAGGTTCAACTTCGCGGCGTTCGCAAGTCCTTCGACGACCTGGAGGTCGTCCACGACGTGGATCTTTCGATAAATTCGGGCGAACTCGTCGTGTTCGTCGGCCCTTCGGGATGCGGCAAGTCTACGCTTCTAAGGCTGATTTGCGGCTTGGAGAATCTGTCCGGGGGCGAAATCTCGATCGACGGCCGCTCGATGCGGGGCGTGAATCCCGCGAAGCGAGAAGTGGCGATGGTTTTTCAGTCCTACGCGCTCTATCCGCATATGAACGTATCGGACAATATGGGCTTCGCATTGCGCATGGCCGGCATGCGCAAGCCCGAGAGGAACGAGCGCGTGCGGGAGGCGGCGCGAATCCTTCGGCTCGAGGAATTGCTCGACAGGCTTCCCAAGCAGCTTTCCGGCGGTCAAAGGCAGCGCGTGGCCATCGGTCGCGCGATCGTCAGAAATCCGAAGGTATTTCTATTCGACGAGCCGCTTAGCAATTTGGACGCCGAGCTGAGGGTTCAGATGCGCCTCGAGATTTCGAGCCTTCATGAGCAGCTCGGGGCGACGATGGTCTACGTTACGCACGATCAGGTCGAGGCTATGACGATGGCCGACCGGATCGTGGTATTGCGAGACGGGAGAATCGAGCAGGTCGGCACGCCGGTCGAACTTTATTCCCGGCCGGGAAATCTTTTCGTCGCCGGATTCATCGGCTCGCCGCGCATGAATTTCCTGTCCGGCGAAGTATTGAAAGCGGATGCGAATTCGACGGAAATCGGGCTGAAGGGGATTCCGGACCAGGCGCTCCCGTTAAATGCAGGCGGCCTCGATATCGAGCCCGGCGAGCCGGTCACCGTCGGCGTTCGCCCCGAGAATTTCATAGAGCCGTCCGGCGAGGCTTTCGAATTCGAGGCGCAAGTTACATTTACGGAGAACCTAGGCGGCTCAACTCTTCTCCATGCGCCCGATCATCCCGTCGGCCCACTTGTAATCGAAAGCCGCGCGGACGAGCGCCCGTCTGTCGGTCCGCTGCGCGTCGCCATAGATCCGAAGCACATTCATTTGTTCGCAAGCAACGGACAAGCCCTAGCTCGTACCGGCTAGTCGCCAGCTTATCCATGGGAAGCAGGCCATTATGGACTATGCGGGCGCGCATCCCGGATTTGCTCCCCTAGCCGGAACTCTTCTCCTCCGCGCGCTATTCCGGAATCCGTCGATAGTCTCGGCGTAGGCGGCATTGCGCGGGTAGCTTGACGGCATTCGCGACTTTCCGGAATGTCCGGGAATTCTTTCGATGCTCGCGGGCCGAGCTTCGGCGATGCCTGTCCTTGCGCCCGAGTAGCCCGGACGGCTTGCGGCGCGGTAACGTGGATAGCCTGTTCGCATTCCGTTGTTCTTGAAGCAAGCGCCTTGCAATCAGGAGGCTCTCGCGGGTCGCCTGAACATAAATTGCGCTGGTAGCGTTTCGGGGCGATTCCTAAAATCCGGAGATCGCGATGCTTGGCGGGATTTGTCGCCTCGCGAATTAGATATTTGGATTAAGTTCGGCGACTTTATGTATACGCATTGAATGGCAAAATGGCTTGAAGTGACGGAGTCGAGGCAACCGGAAAACGGGATCAGCCCCATGCGCGGCCTGCGCGCTCGCCGCGATGCGGAATTCGATGCCCTCCGGCCCATTCGCAAGACATCCCGATTGCCGGTTTCCGACTTTGATGGCTCCGGGTCGAAGCGTATCGCCAAGCCGCGCCGATTGCCGGATGCAATCCGGCAAGCTGCTTGCGCTGTCCGTCCAGGCGCGTCGAAAAATTCGTTTTTGCAGCCATTCCGCCGATGCGGTAAAGTTTGATGCCCTACGGGCGCGACCGGGACCGCCGCGGCATCCTTGGTACGGCGCCGAAAGACGAGGAGAATTCAGTATGGCTACCAAGGAAATCTACTGCGCCTTCGGCGTCGATGTCGACGCCGTGGCAGGCTGGATAGGATCATATGGCGGCGAAGACAGCCCCTGCGACATTTCGCGCGGACTGTTTTCAGGCGAAGTCGGCTCGCCGCGCCTCGTGGAACTTTTCCGGCGATTCGAGATACAGACGACCTGGTTCATCCCCGGGCATTCGATTGAAACATTCCCCGATCAGATGAAGGCCGTAGCGGATGCCGGCCACGAGATCGGCATGCACGGCTACAGCCACGAAAATCCCATCGCCATGACCGCCCGGCAGGAAGAAGACGTAATGGACAGGGCGATCGAACTGATCGAGGGGCTTTGCGGACGGCGACCGACCGGCTACGTGGCTCCGTGGTGGGAATTCTCGCCGGTAACCAACGAATTGCTTCTCAAGAAGGGGATCAAATACGACCACTCGCTGATGAGCAACGATTTCCTGCCTCACTACGTGCGCGTCGGCGACAGCTGGACCAAGATCGATTTTTCCAAGACGGCCGCGGATTGGATGAAGCCTCTGGTGCGGGGCGAGGAAACCGACCTGATAGAGATACCCGCCTCCTGGCATTTGGACGACCTTCCGCCGATGATGTTCATCAAGGCATCGCCCAACAGCCACGGATTCGTAAGCCCGAGGCACCTCGAAGAAATGTGGCGAGATCAGTTCGACTGGGTGTACAGGGAAATGGACTACGCGGTTTTCACATTGACGATTCACCCGGACGTTTCCGGAAAGCCGCAGGTTCTTTTGATGCTGGAGCGCCTGTTCGAGTATATCAGCGGCCATGACGGGGTTCGCTTTTCGACCTTCGACGCGATCGCCGACGACTTTGCTCGGCGCAATCCGAGAAGCTGACGGTCTAGGAACGCTCGCGTGTGCGCACTTTGCGGTCTGCTCGGCACCTCGCACTGGACCGAGGTTTCCGCGCACGCGCAGGCGTTTACGATGGAAGAAGCGGAGCCGGTTCGCCGCGAGAGAGAGGGGCGCGCACGCGTGGCTAGCACCGCGCTTGCGCCGTTTAAAATCAAGGTATCGGATTGGGAGGGCAAGAGCTACCGGGTCGTTTCGCCGACGGGCCGGCAGGAAATCGTCGATGACATTCAAGCCGTCTGGGCCGCCGTGGAAAGAATGCGCGGACATCCCCTCGATCCGCTCGACGATACTTATATCGAAGCATTGAAGAGCGGCGTTCGATGAAGCCTCTGCACGTGCTGACCGGTTTCCTCGGCAGCGGAAAGACGACGCTTCTTCAACAGATTCTCGTCGACCCGGCATATGCGGATACGGCCGTGGTGATCAATGAATTCGGCGAAGTCGGCCTGGACCATCTTCTTCTCGAGGAAGTCGAGGAAGGCGTTTTGCTGATGCGGAACGGGTGCGTCTGCTGCACTATCCGGTCGGACTTGCAGAATACTCTGCGGGATTTACAGGAAAAATCGGATAGACGAGCAATCCCGCCTTTTTCCCGAATCGTTCTTGAAACAACAGGCCTTGCCGATCCCGCGCCCGTGGTTTCGACGCTCCTTGCCGAACCGATGCTGCGCCACCATTTCAGCGTAGGAAACATCATTTGCACCGTCGACGCGGTAAGCGGGGAGGCAACTCTGGAACGGCAGCCGGAATCGATAAAGCAAATTGCCGTCGCCGATCGAATCGTCGTGACCAAGTGCGATCTGGCGGATCAGGAATCCCAGGATCGGCTACGCGGCAAGCTGAGAGCAATCAACGGAGCCGCCGACATCGGCCGCCGGGACGGCAGCGATGCCGATGCCGCTTGCTGGATCGCGGGCGGCTTGGCGGACCGCGAACGCCGAGCGGAGGAAATCTTGGAGCTGCTGAGGCGCCAGACAAGCGAGCGCCCGGGTCACATCCTTGAAAGCGGAATTTGCTCCTTCTGCATCGTGGAGCCGGGGCCGCTGGATTGGACCGTATTCGGCATCTGGCTAACCGCGCTGCTGCATGCTCACGGCGAGAACGTTCTTCGCGTCAAGGGCATCCTCAACGTCAAGGGCTCGCTTACGCCCGTCGTTATCCATGGCGTCCAGCATGTCGTTCATCCGCCGATGCACCTTGCGAAATGGCCCGACGAGAATCGGGACTCCCGCCTAGTGTTCATAACGCGAGGCATTTCCGAGGAACGCATCCGATCATCCCTGGATAGTCTAGTGGCGGCGGCCGCTCGTTGATTCGGCAAGCGAAAACGAGAGAATTTTTTCGGCCGCCGATAGCGAATTCAAAACGAATTTCCGTCCGCGGAGGTGCGATCGCCTTGATCCGCTGCGGAGCCTCGCAGCCGCCCCGGCAAGCCCGGTCCATTCATTCGCCTGCCGCTACGGCTGCAAATTATCCGGCCTGGAAATTCGAGCGAAGTCGGCGAATTGGCATTTCTTGAATGCGCGGTCCCATTGAAATCGAAAGGGGCGGGCGGCAAAAGCTTGCCGTCTTTTTTCGTAGGCTCGTAGCGCGGCGGAGTTCTGGAGCATCCCGTTCGGCGTGTTTTGAGCGCCGCGCTAGCGAAAAGTTCAAGTTTCTCAAGCAAAGCCGAATTGTGTCGCAAGGACCGAGAAGCGTAAGCGTTCGGTCGAGCGTGCGCCGTGTAAAGGCGCTTTCTTCTAGCGGGTGCGAATCCCGCCTAGCAACTATCGCTCCAGCTAGTAGCAGCCGGGCGGTTCGTGGAGGTAACGACATGGATTGAAGCACTCGGTGTCAAAGGACTGCCTTGGGCAGTTCAGCGACCATGCGGGCCGGAACGCGAAGTGAACGCCGAGCAGGCCTCGAAAAGGACAATGCGGAAGCCGACCCTCCGTCATTTAGGGGAAGGCCGACGGCGGGCCGGGAAGAGAGCGATGCATGCACCGACCTGCTTCCGCCGGGGTATTGGCGCCAGCACGCATGGAAGATGAAGAAAGTAGCAACACGGGAAGCCCTGCTCGACGCTGCGCACGCAGCAACCGGAACCCCGCGAGGGGCAGGCCGGGTCGGCAGGGTGGCGGATGGGTCCGTAGTACCGGAGATGCGGGGTAATGCCTGCGGAGGAAAGGGGCCCTGATTCGAGAATGATCTGGAAAGGAGGCAGGACATGGCTACTGATGCGAATCTAACAGAGCCAACTTCGGTTCGGAAACTCCAGACTAGATTGCATGCGAAAGCGAAGGAAGAACCCGAACGGCGCTTCCACGCCCTTATCGACAAGGTGTGGCGCGAGGACTTCCTCGCCGCAGCCTGGTCACAG
>Ga0209754_1001409_pt1 | contig 24261 bp, 20 predicted proteins | sample MesohylBB_FD_187295 | JGI IMG/M metagenome (GOLD analysis project Ga0209754, IMG submission 187295) | Host-associated microbial community of the marine sponge Aplysina aerophoba from Gulf of Piran - sponge mesohyl, lysed by bead beating... | ecosystem: Host-associated > Porifera > Sponge >... | reverse complement strand
CGTCGAGTCCGGCTGCCGCCTCGTCGTCGCCGGCCGGCGGCTCGTCCTCCTCGTCGCCGTCGAACAACTCGGGCTCGGGCGGGGCGGGTTCGGGCCCGGGCGGGGCGGGTTCGGGCCCCGGGGCCACCTCGACGAACCGGGGCTCCTCGGATGTCTCCTGCGCACGCGGCTGCGGCGCGGGCGCGGCGGTGGGAGCGGGCGGCGACGAGCCTCCGCCGGTCCCCACCCGGCCGCCGTCGCCGCACGCTCCGGCGACGAGCAGCCCAACCACGACGAGCGCCGCCAAGCGCCTCGATCCGGCTGCCGTCGGAGCGATCACCGGCCTGCTTCCTCGTTCATCGGACTCCCCTCGGGGGTCGCTGGGCTCATTCACTCCGCCGGACGGCAGGATCGCCCGGACGCTACCCGCCCACCGGACCGACCGCGACCGCGACCGCGCCCCGGAACCATCGGGGCTGTCACCGAAGATCATTGCCGGCGCGCCCGGCAACTCGCTCAGGACAGCCAGGTCCAGCACGAAGGAATGCCGGTTCGCAGCCCGCAGGTATGCACGTCGCCGGCGGCGCCCGCTCAGGGCCGCGAGGTCCAGCACGAAGGAATACCCCTCGGTCACGGTTCCCGCGTTCGTTCCTATCGAACGTGCCGGGATGCCCTCAGAGGTTGCGCACCTCGACGGGGCTGATGTCCCCGGACGGCTCGAAGCCGAAGATCTGGCCCAGGAACGAGAGCTCGGCGGAGGCAGCGGCCACGATGGCGTCGCTGCCCCGGAAGCCGTGCTGCTCACCTTCGAAGAGCAGGTAACCGTACGGCAGCCCGTTGGATTCCAGGGCCGCCACCAGCGCCTCCGCCTGCTCCGGCGGCACAACAGGGTCGCTGTCGCCCTGCAGGACCAGCATGGGGCACGAGATCCGGTCGACCCGGTGGATCGGCGAGCGCTCCACATACAGATCGCGCTCCTGCGGGTAGGGGCCGACGAGTCGGTCCATGTAGTGCTTCTCGAACTTGTGGGTGTCGCGGGCCAGTGCCTCGAGGTCGGTGACGCCGTAGCGGATGAGGCCGGCGGAGAACACGTCGTAGTCGACGAGCGCCTGCAGCACCGCGTAGCCCCCCGCGCTGGCGCCGATGATCGCCAGACGATCGCCGTCCGCTTCGCCGCAGCCGGCCAGGTGGCGGGCCGCCGCCACGCAGTCGGCCACGTCGGTGACACCCCAGCCGCCGTCCAGAGCCCGGCGGTATTCCCGGCCGTAGCCGGTGCTGCCGCGGTAGTCCACGTCCACCACCGCTACGCCCCGGCTGGTCCAGTAGCGCAACCCCAGGTGAAGGGCGGTACGGGCCGCGCCGGTGGGTCCGCCGTGGGCCATCACCAGCAGCGGTGGAGGTCCGGAGCCTTCCGGTGCTCTGCAACCGGGGTTGGCCGGGCGGTAGAAGAGGGCGTGGGCGACAGCACCACCGGTGGTGGGGAACGTCACCGGCTCGGGCTCGGGCGTGAACCCGGGATCCAGGCTCAGCGCCGGCGGTGCGTACACGACACGGGCATCGGGCGTGCCGGCCGCACCGGTGATGTGCAGGATCTCGTTCTCGACCGACGGCGAGGCGGCCACACAGACCACGCCGGACTCCCAGGCGCGCAGGGCACCGAAGGAGGTGTGGGCGCGGTAGGCGACAGCCGGAGGAGCCGAGAAGTCCGTGGGCGTCGAAGCGTCACTGCTCGTCCCGCCCGCATCGCCGCTGCTCCCGGCGGTGCCGGCGCCTGCCGGGACGGCGTGGGCGGAACCCGGCCACTCGTCGACGAACCGCACCTCGTGACCTCCCGGGCGGGCCACCGCGTACGCCAGGCCGCTGCCTCCGCCGGCCGCCGGCCAGGAGGCGTACCGGCTCATGCCAAAGATCCACGGAGCGGTCTGGATCTCGCCGTCGTTCAGGTCGACCCAGCGCCGGGGGGTGGCTCCCGCCGCCAGGGGATCGCCCTCCAGCAGCCACAGCGTCGAGTAGCCCGAACCGTCGCTCACCCAGCCCAGGGCCCCGTCGTGGCGCCAGGCGGGACCGAAGATCCACTCCTCGGTGCCGCCGGCGATGCAGCGCGATCCGGTCACCTGCCGGCCCTCGAGGCGTCCGACGTACAACTCGCAGCCGTCCCAGGGCATGTTCGGATGGTTCCACTGCAGCCAAGCCAGCCGGCGCCCGCACGGCGAGGGTCGCGGGTCGGAGTAGAAGTCGGCGCCGGCGGTGACCACCTCGGTGCGGCCGCTGCCGTCGAGTGCCACGCGCACGATCTCGTTGACGTGCTCGGGGTCGGCGGGGCGCTCCCGCACGCACACGAACCACCGCCCGTCGGCGCTGAAGCGGCCGTCGGCGTACAGGCACGACCGGTCGGGGCCATCGGGCGTCAGCACCACCGCCTCGCCGTCGCCGGGACCGAGCCGGCGCAGCCGGAAGTCGGCGTCGTCGGAGTACACGCAGACACCCCCCTGCGCCCACCAGGCGGCGCCGCCGTAGGAATGCACACGGCTGCGCACGTTGGCCTCCGGCGGAGTCACCTCCCGCATCGACCCGTCGGCGCCGCGGCGTACCAGGGCGGTCCGACCCTTGGCCGCGGGCCGGGTCTCGGACCACCACAGGTCGGCGCCGTCGGCCACCAGCGTCGTGACCCGGACGCTGCCGGCGGCCAGCGACTCCGGCGTGATCGGCGACGGCCAGGCCCCGTACGGCGCGGCGCGGCCCGTGTCCCCGCTCCCTGCCACGACCCCGCTCCCCGCCCGCTAGGACAGGAAGTCCACGATGCGGCCGACGCCCTCGGCGAGGTCGTCGTCGGAGAGGGCGAAGGACAGCCGCACGCAGCCGGGCGCGCCGAACGCCTCGCCGGCCACCACCGCCACCTTCACCTCGGACAGCAACAGGTCGGAGAGCTCGAGGCTGGATCCCACCGTTCGCCCTGCCACCGGCCGCTCCAGCACGCCCTGCAGCGACGGGAACGCGTAGAACGCACCCTGGGGAACGGGGCAGTCGACTCCAGGGATCTGCGACAGCAGGCCGTGCATGGCCAGGCGACGGCGGTCGAAGTGCCCCCGCATCTCCACGACGGCATCCAGCGGTCCGGAGACCGCGGCGAGGGCCGCCCGCTGGGAGATGTTGCAGACATTTGAGGTCTGGTGCGACTGCAGGGCCGCGGCAGCGGAAGCCACCGGTTGGGGGGCGATGATCCAGCCGACACGCCAGCCCGTCATGGCATAGGTCTTGGCCACGCCGTTGATGATCACGCACCGCTCGGCGGCGGCCGGGGCGACCACCGGTAGCGAGACGTGGAGATGGTCGTCGTAGGTGAGGTGCTCGTAGATCTCGTCGGTCAGCACCCAGATGCCGTGGGTCGCAGCCCAGTTGCCTATGGCCTCCACCTCGGCGGGCGGGTACACGCTGCCGGTGGGATTGGACGGGGAGCAGAAGATCAGCATCTTGGTGCGGGGCGTGCGGGCCGCCTCGAGCTGCTCGAGGGTGATGCGGAAGCCGCTGTCCACATCGGTCTGCACGACCACCGGGCGTGCCCCCACCAGCGTCACCGGCTCGGGGTACGTGGGCCAGTAGGGAGCCGGCAGGATCACCTCGTCACCGGGATCCAGCAGCGTCAACAGGGCGTTGTAGACGGCGTGCTTGCCTCCGGCGGTCACGATCACCTGCTGTGGGGTGACCTCGAGACCCGAGTCGCGCAGCGTCTTGTCCGCGATTGCCTGGCGCAACTCCGGGAGTCCCGGTGTGGGGCTGTAGCGGTGGTCACGGTGCTCGCGGCAGGCACGCACCGCAGCCTCCACGATGTGGGGAGGCGTCGGGAAGTCGGGCTCGCCGGCGCCGAAGCCGATGACGGGCTCACCGGCGGCCTTCAACGCCTTGGCCTTTGCGTCGGTGCCGACGGTGGCCGACGGGGTGATCGCCGCCACCGTCCGTGAGACCGATAAAACTGAGGTGGACCGATCGGACGATGATTGAGGTGATGAGGGTGAAGACGAGGAACTCACGGTTGCAGTCTCGCACCGCGGAAGGCGAAAAATGACCGGTAACGGCGCTTCGGACCGCATCGTCCTGCCCGACGGCATTCGGCCGCGCGACGGGCGCTTCGGCAGCGGTCCGTCGCGGGTGCGCCCCGAGGCGGTGGACGCGTTGGCCGCAGTCGCCGGCGGATACCTGGGAACCAGCCACCGGCGGCCCGGCGTGCGCGACTATGTCGGCCGGCTCCGCGACGGCTTCCGGGACCTCTTCGAGCTGCCTCGCGACTGGGAGGTGGTGCTCGGCAACGGTGGCGCCACCGGACTGTGGGACTGCCTCAGCTTCGGCTTGATACACCGCCGCAGCCAGCATCTGGCCTTCGGCGAGTTCTCCGCCAAGTTCGCCCGTACAGTGCAGGCTGTGCCTCACTTGGAGGCCCCGCAGATCATCGAGGCGCCGTTCGGAACCCATCCCGAGCCTGTGCCCGCAGACGTCGACGTCTACGCGCTAACCCACAACGAGACCTCCACGGGCGTGCAGATGACGCTTCGACGGCCCCCGGGGATCAGCGCTGCCGACGGACTGGTCGCCGTGGACGCCACCTCGGGCGCCGGAGGGCTGCGCTGGGATCCCGCCGAGGTGGACGTGTACTACTTCTCACCGCAGAAGTGCTTCGCCGCCGACGGCGGCCTGTGGGTGGCGTGCTGCTCACCGGCTGGGTTGGAGCGCATCGCGGAGATCGGCGACAGCGGGCGCTGGTGCCCGCCCTCGCTGAGCCTGCCGCTGGCCGTGAAGAACTCCGCCGCCGATCAGACCTACAACACACCGGCGCTGGCCACCGTGTTCCTCACGCTGCAGACGGTGGAATGGATGTGCGCAAACGGCGGCCTGGAATGGGCGGCGGGGCGCTGCGACGCCTCTGCGGAGACCATCTACAGCTGGGCCGGCGCATCGGACTACGCAGAACCGTTCGTGACCGACGTGGACAAGCGGAGCCACGTCGTGGCCACCATCGACATCGAGGCGGGCGTTGCCGACGCGGGGCGGATCGCCACGGTGCTGCGGGCCAACGGCATCGTCGACACCGAGTCCTACCGAGCGCTCGGCCGCAACCAGCTCCGCATAGCCCTGTTCCCCGCCATCCCGGCCGACGACGTGGCCGCACTCTGCGCATGTATCGACTACATCGTGGCCCGGCTGTAGGCGCCGGGGCCCGCCCGACTGGGCTCCCGCTGCGGCCACCGGCCGAAGCCGGACCCCGGGTGATGCCGTGAGCGAGTTCCACGCCCGCAAGTTGCTCGTCGCCACTCCGCTCATCGGCGACGGCAATTTCGACCACACGGTGGTTCTGCTGCTGGAGCACACCGCCGAGGGCGCCGTCGGCCTGGTGCTCAACCGACCCTCGACGCTGATCGTGGCCGAGTTGCTGACCGGCTGGGAGGACGTGCCGGGCGTGCTCTTCTCCGGAGGACCGGTCTCGCCCGAGAGTCTCATCGGGCTCTCGCAGGAGTGGCCCGGCTGCTCGGAGTTGGGCTGGGCGCGGATCCTCGACGACGTCGGCAGCGTGAACCTCTCGCTGGGAGCCGAGCAGTTGGCCGGCAAGCCCGGATTGCGGCTCTTCTTCGGCTACGCCGGCTGGGAATCCACCCAACTCGAGGGCGAGATCGCGGCCGGGGCGTGGTTCGTGGTGGACCCCGAGCCGGGCGACGTCCTCACCGAGGATCCCGACAGCCTGTGGCGGTCGGTCCTGGCCCGCCAGCCCGACGAGGTGTCGTGGTTCCGGAACTACCCCGACGACCTCCGCACCAACTGAGGTCGGCCCGCGACGGGCTACGGTCGGGACGAGCCGATGGCGCTGACGGCAGCCCGGCCGCAGCCACCGGAGCATGGACTCCGGCCCTCGCCGGAATGACGAGGATCGGGACTCGCGACGCTGTTAGGAGCGGCGGCGCACCCTCCGGCGACGCTTGACGCCGCGCCGGCCGCGTGACTGCAGCCGCAGCCGCTCGGCGCGTGCCTCCGACTGCTGCGCCAACTCGTCCCACAGCAGCTGGTAACGCTCGAGCCGGGTGGCATCCACCTCGCCGGCGCGCACAGCCTGCTGGACGGCGCATCCCGGTTCGCTGCGGTGGGTGCAGTCCCGGAACCGGCAATCGCCGGCGCGGCCCGCGATGTCACTGAACACCTCGTCGAGAGCCAAGTCGGCCTCCCACAGGCTCACCGCTCGCAGGCCGGGCGTGTCGATGAGCACACCGCCGCCGGGCATCAGCACGAGTTCGCGGCGCACCGTGGTGTGCCGGCCGGCGCGGTCGGCGTCACGCACCTCGGCGACGGCCAGCACCGGCGCGCCGACCAGCGCGTTCAGCAAGGTCGACTTTCCCACACCCGATGGCCCCAGCACCACGAAGGTCCGGTGCGGCGCCATCGCTTGACGCAGGTCCTCGAGACCCCAGCCCTCGGTCGCACTCGTCTCGACGATGTCGATTCCCGGCGCCACTGATGCCACCTCGCGGCGGACCAGCCGCCGGCCCGGCTCGTCGAGCAGGTCGCCCTTGCTCAACACGATCACGGGCTCGGCACCGCTGTCGGCCGCAAGCACCAGGAACCGCTCGATCCGGGCCTCATTGGGCGGCAGGTCCAGCCCGACCAGGATCCCCACGACGTCCACGTTGGCGGCCAACGTCTGCTTGGTCACGGTGATCGCAGGGTCGCGCCGGACGATGGCGGAGCGCCTCTCCAGCACCGCATCGATGACCGCATCCTCGCCCGGGTCCTCGCTGAACAGCACCCAGTCGCCCGTCGTTGGCGACACCGCGGCCTGCGACCGCTGCGAGTCCGAGGCGGCGATCACCTCGTCGCCGGTACCCAGCACCACGCTGTGACCCCGGCCGACGGTCCCCACACGACCCACCCGGGAATCCGGCAGGTCGATTTGCGCCCGCACTCGCTGCCACTCGCTGTCCCAGCCGTAGCGTTCGAGGCCCGTCGCGGCGGCTTCGCTCACCGTCGCCCGCGCCCCTTACTCACAGCGGCACCAATCGTGGCCCGACTGGGAAGAACCAAAGGGACTTGCTCCTTTCGGCGCGGAAAATCCAAAGATGTCTGCGCGCTTTCGCGGACCCTTCCCTGCCAGACTAGGAGGCGAAGACCAACCCGACAGTGAGAGGCGGAACCATGACCTCGGGCCCCTCCGACGATCACGATACGGCCGCGGGCACCCGTCGCCGGCTCCGCCTGAAGCCACGGCCGGGTTCGACGGTCCCGTGGGCCGCGCTCGCAGGACTGCTGAGCGCCGGCGCAGCAATCGCCGTCGGCGAGTTGCTCGCCGGCATCACCGACAGGGCGCCGTCGCTGGTGCTGGGCGTCTCCGACGCCATTGTGGACAGCCGGTTCGTACCCGGTGCGGTCATCCGGTGGAGTATCGACACCTTCGGCTCGGCACAGAAGCCGCTGCTGTTCTACGGCGTGCTGGCGGCGACGCTGATCCTGGGCGTGCTCACCGGCATCGTCGCCCGGCGCCACCGCTGGGTGATCGCGGTGGTCTATGCCGCCTTCGGAACAATCGGCGGCCTGTTGACGAGCGTGATCGCCACCGCCACGACCGGGATGAGGGCGACGACCGCAGCGCTGGCGGTGGTCGCGGGCGCCGGATCGCTGTGGGGCATGCTGCGGCTGATCTCCCCCGTCCGCGTCGCGGCCACGGCCGACCCTACCGAACTCAAGCCGCGCCAACCCCACCCCTACCTGAACGAGAGCGGGCGGCGCTGGTTCCTCACGGCCGCCGGCGCCACCGCCGTCGGTGCCTTGGCGGCAAGTGGCGTGGGGCGCTACCTGGCCGGCCGCCGCGGCGACGTGGAAGCCGGCCGCGCCAGCGTGGCGGACCTGCTGGACGCTGCGGAGGTACGCACCGACACTGGCGGGGGGACGGCAACCGCCACACCGGGCACCACGATCGCGGGCGGCACCACCCCCACCACGGTGGCCGGCGGCACCGCGCCACCGCCGGCGGACGCCGGCACCACCAAGCCGACCAGCGGCCCCGGCGGCGACACCATCGAGCCGGCGGCGGACGGGACACCCACCGCCGAGGGCGCCGCCACGACCCCCCCGACGGCCGGGTCCGCCGAGACCACCCCGACCACTGTTGCAGCCGACGGAGGTGAGGTGGCCGCTCCGCCTCCCGCCGATGCCGGTGACGGATCGGTACCCACGACGCAGCCGGCCGCCACGACCGCGGACACGGCCGCTCCGGGCACCACACAAGCCCCCCAGGGCGGCGGGAGCGCCCCGCCGGTCGGCGACCCGGGCGAGCGGCCCACGACGACCACCACCGAGGCCCCGCCGCCCACGACCCAAGCCCCGCCACCGCCGCCACCGCCCCCGCCGCCACCGGCGGCACCGCAGCGCAACCGGGCGGGCTACTACGACAACACGGTGAACGGCATCTCGCCCATCGTGACGCCCAACTCGGACTTCTACCGAATCGACACCGCCATCGTGGTTCCCTCCGTCGACGTCGACAGCTGGCAACTCAGCATCAGCGGCATGGTCGACCGCCCCTACTCCATGAACTTCGCCGAACTCGTCGGCATGGGTCTCGTGGAGACGCCGGTCACGCTCAGCTGCGTTTCCAACCGGGTCGGCGGGAATCTCGTGGACAACGCGGTGTGGCGCGGCGTGCCCCTGGCCGACGTGCTGAACCGGGCCGGCGTGCAGCGCGGCGCCACGCAGATCGTGGGCCGCTCGGTGGACAACTGGAACTCCGGCTTCCCCACCGAGTACGCCTTCGACGGGCGGCAGGCGCTCGTGGCGGTCGCCATGAACGGCGAGCCGCTGCCCCGCGAGCACGGGTTCCCGGTGCGGCTGGTCATTGCCGGCCTCTACGGCTACGTGTCGGCCACCAAGTGGCTGGAGGAGATCCGCCTCACCACCTGGGAGGGCTTCGATTCCTACTGGGTGCCCCGGGGCTGGGCCAAGCGCGGCCCCATCAAGACGCAATCCCGCATCGACGTGCCCCGGCGGGACTCACGTGTAAGGGCGGGGAGGGTGGCCGTCGCCGGTGTCGCGTGGGCGCCGACACGCAGTATCGAGCGGGTCGAGGTACAGATCGACGACGGCCCCTGGGTGCGCGCCGAGTTGAGCAACAACATGTCGATCAACTCGTGGCGCCAGTGGGTCTACGCCTGGGATGCGACGCCCGGAAGGCACCGCATCCGCTGCCGCGCCACCGACGGCACGGGCTCCACCCAGACCTCCGAAGTTCGCCCACCCGCACCCGACGGCGCCACCGGCTGGCACACCATCGAGGTCACTGCCTGAGCACTTCGACCGGGGACTCACCAGTCGACCCAGCGGCCCTCATGGGCAACCGCCGCCTCGACTTCGAGGCACGGCCCGATCACCTCGATGTCGCGGGTGCCGCCCTCCAGGATCAGCCGGCAGCCCCCGAAGATGGCAACCGGCGTGGTGCTCTGTGCGCCGGCGATCTCATAGAGGCTGCGCTCACCCAGCCCGAACACGACCCGGCTGACCCCGCCCCAGTAGATGGTGCCCGCGCACATCGGGCACGGCTCGCAACTCGAGTAGAGGGTGCCGGACGCCCGCTCCTCGTCGGTCAGGGCACCGATCGCATCGTGCATCAGGTTGGTCTCGGCGTGGTACAGCACGTTGCCGTCGCTGGTTCCGGTCGTCTCGGCCTCGAGGAGAATGTTGCCGTCCGCGTCGGCGAACAGCGCGCCGAACGGCAAGTTGCCGTTGGCGACGGCTTGTGCCGAGAGTTCGATCGCCCGCCTCAGAAGGTGCTCTTCGGTCTCGCTCAGTTGCTCTGGCTGAGGGGACATCAGGGAACCTCCGGTCGATAGGTGTGCCACGTCGTGGCCTGCTCGAACGCCGCCGCGACACTCAACAGAGCCGCATCATCGAACGGGAGCCCCACCATCTGCAAACCGATCGGAACCCCGCCGGTGAAGCCACATGGCAGGCTCACCGCCGGCTGCCCCGTGAGGTTGAAGGGGCAGGTGTAGGGAATGAGGGTCCCCAGTTCGGTTGCGGGATCGAAGGTTGCCAGCGGCATGGCGACCCGCGGTGTCGTCGGGGTGGTCAGCATGGTCAGCTCGGCGGCGGCAAACGTCTCCGCCACCTCGTGCCGCAGGCTGCGTCGGAACGCCACAGCCTCGGTGACCTGGCTCGATGGGATCGATAGCGCCCCGACAAGCATCTCCAGAACCCGCGGGTGGTAACCGGCAGCGCGGTCCTCCAGGAGACGCCGGTGGGCCGCGGCCAGTTCGGATGCGAAGAAGGTGAAGACCGCATCCGGTGCCGTCGCCAACGCCGGCAGCTCCACGGGCACCAAGGTGGCCCCGAGTTGCGCCAGGACCTCACAAGCAGCGTCGAAGGCGCTCCAGACCACCCGCTCGGGAGGTGTGCGTGCGTCAAGCGCGGCGCGTGTGCTGTCCCCGACGATGCCGAGCCGCCGGCCGTCGAGGCTGCCCGATCCCCCAGCCGATACGGCGGCACCGACATCGGAGGTCTGCCACAGCGTTGCAGCGTCGGCAGGATCAGGACCGGCGATCACCTCCAGGACAGCCGAAACGTCCCGTACCGTCCTGGCGAGGATGCCGACGTTGTCGATCGACGGCGCTGTCGCATGGCGCACCACGCCGCCGGCACTCACGAGGCCCGCCGTCGGCTTGAGACCGACGACACCGGTCATCGCGGCAGGGATGCGGACCGACCCCGCAGCGTCGGTTCCCAGAGCGAACGCCGCAGAGCCAACCGACACCGAGGCGCCGCCGCCGGCGCTGGAGCCCCCCGGGTAACTGTCCGGTGCCCAGGGGTTGCGCGTGGGGGGCTCGTCCAGCCCGCACGTCAACTCGTGCGAGACGTGCGTGCCGACGAGGACCGCGCCCGCGCGCCGGAGGCGGTCCACGACGGCGGCGTCGCGGGTGGGGACGTGGTCCGAGAAGGCCGCCGAACCACCGGCCGCGGGAAGACCGGCGACGGATATCACCTCCTTGACGCCGAATGGTCGACCGGTGAGCGGTGAACCCGAACCGGCGTCGTCGGCGCGCTGCGCCGCTGCGAAGGCGCCATCACGATCCACGTCGACATACGCACCGATGAACGGCTCGGTCTCCTCCAGGCGCGCCAGAGCGGCCTCCAGCCGGGCGACGGCCGACTCAGGCACGGGTGACGCCCCGCGTCGTGACCGAGGCGGCCCCGTCGATGCGGAGGGTTGCGCCGCTGACGTGCGACGCTCCGTCGCCGGCGAGCCACAGCGCGGCCTCGGCGATGTCCCTGCCGGTGCCGTGACGGCCCGACGGCGCGGCTCCCCAGGTTGAAGCGTCCTCGGCATGATCCTCGAAACCGGCCGGCGTTGTCTGCATGCCGGGGAAGACCGCACCGGGGCAGATGGCGTTCACCCGGACCCCGTACGGAGCGGCCTCGGCGGCGAGCGTCTCGGAGAGCGCCAGGACACCGGCTTTCGTGAGGGAGTAGGCGGGTATGTGATGGATCCCGCGCAGTGCAGCGTCCGAGACGACGTGGACGATCACCCCGCTGCGCTGGGCGCGCATCACCTCGAAACAGGCACGGGAATAGCGGAAGGTGGCCGTGAGGTTCACCTCGACGACTTCACGGAAGATGCGCTCGGGCGTGTCAGCCAGCGGCGCGGCGAAGATCATCGCGGCGCACCCCACGAACAGGTCCAGACGCCCACCGAGGAGCGACGTGGCCTGCGCCACGCTCCGGTCGCAGTCGGCCCGGTCCGCGGCGTCGACTTGTATGAACGAGGCCCCGGTCGCGGCGGCCACCGACGCGCCCCGCTCGGCGTCACGGCCACAGAAGACGACCTGCATCCCGACCTCGGCGAGGTGCTCGACGACGGCGCGGCCGATCCCGGAGGTGCCGCCGGTGACGAGTGCGGTCCTGCCGCGAGGCTCGGCGGTCATTGCCGCACCCGCACGGCGCGCAGCGCGGCCAGCATCCCCCCGTCGACCGACAGTGTCGCGCCGGTACTGCCGGCGGCGGCATCGGAGAGCAGGTAGGCAACCGCCTCGGCGACCTCGGTCGCGGTGGTGTGGGTACCAGAGGGCGGCACGGGGGGCGGCATGCCGTCCTCGAGAGCCGCTCCAGCGACGACCACCGATCCCATGCCGGCGGCCGTGTGGCCCGGACAGACCGCGTTGGCCCTGACGCCGCGGGTCGCTCCCTCCACGGCGAGCATCCGCGTCATCCACAGCAGCGCCCTCTTGGACACCGAGTACGCCCCGAGTTCGGCTTCGGGCCAGTCGGCGGCACCCGAGGCGATCGCCACGATCGCTCCGCCACCGTCACTGAGGGCATCGAGGCAGGCGCGGGCGAACAGGAAGGGGGCGACGACATTCGTCTCGATCACCGCATCCCAGGCAGCGTCAGTGGTCTCCGGCAGCGGGGCCCTGTGCAGCACACCGGCGGCGAGAACCAACCCGTCGAGGCCACCGAGGGTCGCCAGCGCCTCCGCCACGATCGCGTCGACCGCGCCCGGTTCGCGCACATCGCCGGCGACGAAACGCGCCCCGGTCTGCTGCGCCAACGCCTCAGCGCGCTCGCGATTCCGGCCGGTGAGGAAGACCTCAGCTCCGTCGTGGCGGAGCAACTCCACGACGGCACCTCCGATGGCGCCGGTCCCGCCGGCGACGAGGACACGTCGAGGAATCCGACGAGTGATGCTGCCGACCACCTCTCCTGTCATTCCGGCGGAGGCCGAAATCCACTGCCCAGCGATCGCGGCAACGCTGCCATCGAACTGCTCAGAACACCCGGGCGCTCGCGGCCGTCACTCCTCGTCGTCGGCCATCGACGGGAGCACCCGGATCGAACCGTCGCCGGCAAGTTCGGGGTTCTGGGCCCGCCACTGCTCGCGCGGGTTCAGGGCCCGCCAGGCGTCCACGTACTCCGACTGGCGCGAGAAGACCACGTCGGGATGCTCGGCGGCCCGACTCACCACACGCTCGAGCATCCGCAGCCGCGAGCCGCGCCCGATGACCTGCGGATGGATCGTGAGGTTGTAGACGCCGCCGGGGCAGCTGTCGTAGGCGTAGTCGAACTCGCCGGTCCACATCTCCTCGGCCACCGACGGGGGCGCCAGGCCGGGGATCTGGCCCCAGACGAACTCGAAGATCGGCACGTCGTCCATCGGCCAGGCCACCGGGATGCCCACGATGTCGGTCAACTCGCCGAACTGGTAGGCGCCGTCGGTCAGCCAGCGGTCACCCTTGCGCACGTACACCGGCATCATGTCGGTGGACATGCGGCTGCCGTCGAAGTCGAAGCCGAACTCCTCGATGATCTCGATGGTGTGCTCGCTCATGTTCCAGGCCGGCGACACGTGGCCACGTGGGCGCACGCCGGCAACGAGGTCGAGCGCCTCCAGGCCGCGCTCGATGATGCGGCGCTGGCCGGCCACGTCGAAGTCACGGACGTCCTCGTGCATCCAGCCGTGGTAGGCCAACTCGTGACCCCGGTCCACGATCTCCCGGATGAGGTCCGGATAGGCCAGCGCCGTGTGGCCCGGCACCAGGAACGTGGAGCGGATGTCGTAACGGTCCAGGAGTTCCAGCACCCGGTGGGTGCCCGGGACCTCCATCTCGCCGCGGGAGATCATGCTGGCGTTGGTGCTGCGGAAGGAGGTGATCCACAGCGACAGCGCATCCATTCCGACCGTCAGGCAGAACGTCAGGCGTGGCAGCGCGACCACGTCACGACCTCCCGGCGGCGGTGCGGTCGAAACCGGCGGGCGGGTGCACCTCGCAGATGTGCATCACGTTCCCCTCGGGGTCGTAGAAGGAGCGGAACTTGTACCAGATCCCGGCGAAATCGTCCCCGGGCACCTCGCCGAGGAACTCCCCGGCGCCGTAGATGTTGGTCTCGCCCGCCCAGGTGATCCCGTGGCGGTCGAGCGCGGCGATGGCCTCGTCGATGTCGTCCACTTCCGCGGCGAAGGAGTGCACGCCGGCAGGGTCCTCGTTGTAGTTGGCGGTGCGCCGGCGCTCACCGCGGTCGGCGTCGGGTACCGAGAGCAGCACCAGGTCCACGTCGCCGCACATGAACATGGCCCAGCCCTTCTCCGGCTCGTAGCCGTGCGGGTGCAGCGGCAGGCCCAGCACGTTGCGGTAGAAGTCGACCATCGTCGCGAAGTCGTTCACGACGATGTCCATGTTGTCGAGGCGTTTGAGCTTGAGCATGGCCTCAGCGCAGCGGCACGGCCACTGACGGCATGGGGGCGCCGGTTGCGCCGCGGATCCGCATCGGGAAGCCCAGGAAGGCGAACTCGTACACCTCCTCCGCCGCGATCTCCTGCATGTTGCAGACCTCGATGATCATCGCGCCGGCGGTGGCGAACATGTAGCAGTGCACCGGGGCGTACTGGCCGTAGTAGGGCTGGGGCTCGAGGCCGATGTTGTCGCCGGCGATGCACATCGCCCCGGTCTCCTCGCAGAGATAGCGGGCAGCGTCGACATTGATCCCCGGCGAGGCCGACAGGTATTCGATCTCGGGCCACATGTTCATCCGCCCGGTGCGGATCAGCACCACGTCGCCCTTGCGCAACTCGGTGCCCTGCTTGCGGGCGGTTTCGGCGATGTCCTTCGAGTCGATCTCGTAGTGGGGCTCGAGGATGTCCACACCGTGCATGGCAGCCACGTCCAACATCACGCCCCGGGCGATGATCGGCGGGAAGCGATCGGTGCCGCCCTTGGTCCACACCATGGAGCCCAGGTGCTGGTCCTGGGTCCAGCCGTTCCAGAACGTCTCGTAATACCCCATGTGGTTGAGCGTGTCGATGTGGGTGCCGCAGTGGGTGTACATCGAGATGGAGTCGCCGGAGTAGGCGTACTCCTTGTGGATCTCGGGCCCGTAGCCCGAGCGCCCGTCGAGGATCGACCCGCTCGGGGTGTGGGTCATCCAGATGCTGAACGGGGGATCGCCCGCCTCGGTCCATGACGGCATGCCCGACCAGTACTCCACGGAGAGGTCGAAGACCTTGGTGCCGTTCAGGCGGGCCATGATCGCCCCCACGGAATCGGGCGTCACCCAGTTCAGCCGCCCGATCTCGTCGTCGGGTCCCCACGGGCTCTTGGACACCTTGTGACCGTTCTTCTCGAACAGCGGCTCGGGCTGCAACTCGATGTCGACGGTCTCTTCGACGGCGTCGAGATCTACGTCGAGGCCCGCGATCTGCTCAGCGAGTGCAGTGTCGTTCACGCCACACATGTGGCCCCCTCCTGGTCATCGGATGCGGTCAAAGGTGCAGCGTATGCTTGACGGTGACATTATTCAAGGACACAATCCTGATGTGAACGATAAGCAAACCCTAATACCAGAGCTGCCCAACACCGACGCGGTGAACCTCCGGCATCTCCGCGCCTGGGTCACGGTGGTGGACGAGGGATCAGTGACCGCGGGGGCAAGGCGGCTGGGAGTCTCGCAACCGGCGCTGTCCCAGCAGCTGCGGGCACTGGAGCAGTTCTTCGGCAGCCGCCTGCTCGAACGGCTGCGCCGGGGCGTTCAACCCACTCCCCTGGGCCGCGCCCTGCTGGGCGACGCCCGCGGGGCACTCGCCGCAGCCGACCGGCTCACCCGGCAGGCCAGGACCATCGCCGGGTTCGACGTCGGCGTCCTGGAGGTGGCGACGCTGCCCACGCTGGTGGACTCGATGCTCATCGACCCGCTCCGGCACTGGCAGGAGGAACACCCGCAGGTGGCCATCCAGCTCCACGAGTTCGCGCTACAGGCCACGATGAACGAGTCGGTGGCGATGGGGGTCGGCGACCTGGCCATCGGCGTTCGGCCGCCGAACTGGTCGGGGCCGGTGGTGTCCCTGGGATGGGAGCAATTCGTGGTCGTGCTTCCACCGAACGACCCGCTTGCCAACGGGGACGGCCCGGTGGCGCTGCGTGAGCTGGCGGACCGCAACTGGATCCTCTACGAACCCTCCCAGGGACTCGCGGACTACGTCGCCACCGCGTGTGCTCTGGCCGGTTTCCGTCCGCGCAAGGCCGTCCTCACCTCGCAGGTGCAGGCGGCGGTGCGGCTGGCGGCGGCGGGGCTCGGCGCGGTGCTGGTGCCGTCGGCCAACGTGCCCGAGGAACTCGCCCACACGGCACGCCTGCTTGACCCACCCGTCGCCTGGGAGCTCACCGTCTTCGCGCGCTCGGCTCTCTCGGCGCCCGCGGCCACCTTCGTCGAACTGCTCAGCCGTGGACCGATGCCTTCCCTGCCCGCCCACGCCGTGGTCCTACCCGGTGGTTAGCGCGCCCGACGACCGAAACGCCCGACACCGAGGAGTGCAGTGATGACAACGTCCGACGGAGGCATCGCACCGGGGATCGACGTGATCCGGGCATTCCCCAAGGTGGAACTGCACGTCCACGTCGAGGCCTGCTTGAGCGCCGAGCGGATCGAAGAACTGGCCGCCCGGTTCGGTGTCCCGATGCTCCGAGCAGCCGAATCGCTGTTCGACTACGCGACACTGGCCGACTTCCTGACGGTCTACGAGTGGTGGTGCGACCTGCTGCGCACCACCGAGATCGCCGAGCAACTGGCCTACGACGCCGCGGCGCAGTTGAGCGAGGACGGGATCGTCTACGCCGAGGTCCTCTGCGGGCCCCGCTACTGGACGCACATCCAGCGAGAGCCGCTCATCGAAGCGCTGGCAGCCGGATTCGAACGGGCACACCGCGACGGCCACGCCGACTGCCGGCTCACGCCCTCCATCAGCCGGGAGCAGTCGCCGGAGTGGGCGATGGGGCTCGTGGAATGGCTCGGGACGAGTGGTCCGTCCCGCGTCGTCGGCCTTGGCCTCGACGGCAACGAAGAGTTGCTGGGCCGGACCTCGCCGAAGTTCACCGAGGTCTACGCCCGCGCCGCCGACCTGGGGTTCGGGCGCACCGCGCACGCCGGAGAATCCTCGGGGCCCGAGGGGGTGTGGGACGCGCTGGAGCACCTACACCTGGATCGCGTCGATCATGGCGTGCGATCGATCGAGGACCCGGCACTGCAGGAACATTTGGGCGAGCAGGAGATCACGCTGAACGTCACGCCCACGTCCAACGTCATCACCGGGATGTACCCCGACATCGACCACCACCCCGTCGGCCCGCTCATCGAGGCCGGCGTGCCGGTGACGATCAACTCCGACGACCCGAAGGCCATGAAGGTCACGCTGAGCGGCGAGTTCGCAGAGGTGAGTCGATCCCTCGACTGGAACCTCACGGACGTCGAGGCGGCCACACGGAGGGCCATCGACGCCGCATTCTGTGACCGGGATCGGGCGGCGAGCCTTCACCGCCGGATCGACGCCCACATGCAGGGCCAACAGGGCAGAGCGACTCAGGAGGACGGCAACCAATGAGCACGACACGGCACGATGCACCGCCTGCTCCCCCGAACGGGCGGGACCCACTCTCTGCGGGATACCTCGTCGATGTTCTCGCCGACCTGGTGCGGATCCCGAGCACCAATCCGGGTGCCTTCGAATCCAACGTGGCCCGCCGGGTCGCGGCGTACTTCGACGGCACGCCGCTCGAGGCCGAGCTGGTGGAGTCGCTGCCGGGTCGCCACTCCGTGGGCGCCATCCTCCGGGGGCGGGGCGGCGGCCCGACGCTCATCCTGAACGGCCACCTGGACACCGTGCCGATCGATGACGAGACGGAGTGGACGTCGGACCCGTTCGGGGCGGAGGTGCGGGACGGGTACATGTACGGGCGCGGCACCTGCGACATGAAGGCCGGACTGGCCGTCCAGATCGGTGTGGCCCACCACCTCGCCACTCAACTCGACCGCCTCGAGGGGTCGCTGGTCCTGCACTTCGCAGCCGGTGAGGAGCGGGCCGAGCCCGGAACCTTGTCGCTGCTGGAGGCCGGTTACACCGGCGACTTCGGGATCGTGACCGAGCCGACCGATCTGCGCATCGCCGCGGCAACGCGGGGCCTGCTGCCGCTGCGGGTCCGCCTGCAGGGGCGGTCCATCCACGCCAGCCGAAGCCATCTGGGCATCAATCCCACGTGGGGCCTGCTCTGGGTGCTTCAGGCGCTGGAGGAATACCGCGACGACATCGAGCAACGTCATCACCACCTGCTGGGTGCGGGCTCCTGTACCCCGACAGTGGTCCAGGGCGGCGTCACCCCCAACGCCGTGTCGGACTCGGTGGAGTTGTTCGTGGACCGCCGTCTCGTCCCGGGCGAGACCATCGACCACGAGGTGCGGCAGGTGACCGAGCGCATCCTGGCGGCCCGGCCGGACGGCTCGGAGGTCGGCGTGGAGGTCACGGTGGCCTACAACCGCTTCGAGCCCGCTGAGATCCCCGTCGACTCGCCCCTCGTGCAGCGCCTGTCCCGCAGCGTCGAGCGCGTCACCGGCGCGCCCGGGGACGTGTACGGCGCCCCGTTCTCCAGCGATGTCCGCAACCTCGTGAACGATGCAGGCATCGAGGCAGTGAATTTCGGGCCCGGGAACGTGGCGGAGTGCCACTGCGCCGACGAGCGGGTCGCGCTCAGCCAACTCGAGGGAGCCGCCAGGGTGATCGCCGACCTGGCAACCGACCTGCTCATGGTTGAGTGAGAACTGCCGGGCGGGGTTGGGCAAGAATGCCGACAATGCGCGGCGAAGGAGAGAAAGCCGGCGAGGAGTGGCGGCAATGACGGCTGCCGGCGCCCCGACGCGGGATCAAGATCGCCACACCGTTTCCGCCCGGGGCGTCACGAAGGCGTTTCCGGGGGTCGTGGCGAACGACGGGGTGGACTTCGACGCCGACCGAGGCGAGGTCCATGCACTGCTCGGCGAGAACGGCTCGGGCAAGACCACGCTCTGCAAGATCCTCACCGGCCTGTACCGGCCCGACGCCGGCCAAGTGCTGGTGGGAGGCGACACTGTGGCGTTCCGGTCCCCTGCCGACGCCTACGAAGCCGGGATCTTCATGGTTCACCAGCACTTCAGCCTCGTCTCGTCGATGACCGTGGCAGAGAACGTGGTCCTCGGATGGCATCGCGACAAGGGGAGGGTGTTCAACCGCAGGCAGGTGGAGGAAGAGGTGGCCCGGGCCGCCGAACGCTTCGACATGCACATCGACCCGCGGGCAATCATCTCGCGCCTGTCGGTCGGCGAGCGCCAGCGCGTCGAGATCCTGAAGGCGCTCTACAGGGGGGCGCGCACGCTGATCCTCGACGAACCGACCTCGGTCCTGACCCCCCAGGAGGCCGAGCAACTCTTCGTCTCACTGCGGCGCATGGCCGCCGAAGGCGAGTCCGTGGTCTTCATCTCCCACAAGCTCGACGAGGTGACCGCTCTCTGTGATCGCGTCACCGTGCTGCGCCACGGCCGGGTGTCCGGTTCGGCGGACCTCCGCACCTCGCGCGTCGATGCGCGGGGCTTGGCCCGGATGATGGTCGGGCGCGACATCGCCTTCAGCAGGCGCTCGCGCGTCGACGCACTGGGCGACAGCGAGCCGGCACTCGAGCTGCGCGACGTCAGTGCGGTCGAGGCCCACGGCACACTCGCACTGCACGAAGTCACGCTGTCGGTGCGACCCGGTGAGATTCTCGGCGTCGCCGGGGTGTCCGGCAACGGACAGGTCGCCCTCGCGGAGGTCATCGCCGGACTGCGCAAGCGAACCGCCGGGGACGTCACGCTGCAAGGGAAGCCGCTGCCGTCGGGCAACCCTCGTGCCGCGGCCGACCGGGGCCTCGCCTACGTCCCCGAGGATCGCCTGGGCACCGGTCTCGCGCCGGGCCTGACCGTGGCCGACAACTGCGTGCTGAAGGCCTACCGGCAGCGGGAACTGGGGCGCGGACCCTTCCTGAGCAGGATCCGGATCCTGGCCCGAACCCGCCGGCTGTTGAAGGCGTTCGACGTGCGGGGCACGGCGGAGTCACTCGTCCGCCAACTCTCGGGAGGGAACGCGCAGAAAGTCCTCCTTGCCCGCGAGATATCCTCGGAGCCCCAGGTACTGGTCGTCGCCACGCCAACCCGTGGGCTCGACGTCTCGGCAATGGAGTCCATCCGCTCAATCCTGCTGGAGGCGGCCGCGGGGGGCGCCGCCATCCTGATGATCTCCGAGGATCTCGCCGAGATTCTTGACCTGGCAGATCGAATCGCGGTCATCTCCCGTGGCCGCATCCAGGGCGTGCTCGAGGCGGACGGCGCCGATCCCACCCAGGTCGGCGTGCTCATGATGGGTGGCTCGCTGGAGGACACCGGTGTTGCGGCTCCCTGAGATTCACTTCGAGAAGCGCCTCAAGCCACCCCGCTGGCTGGGTCCGGCCATGCCACCCATCGCGGTCTTGGCCGCCCTGATCATCGGCGGTTTGATTCTGTGGGCGAGCGGCCGCGACCCCATCGACATCTACCAGCGCATGGTGCGGGTCTCGTTCACGAATCCCGGAGCGCTATCGGCAACGCTGGTGGCCGCCACTCCACTCGTGCTCACCGGTCTGGCGGCCGCCATCACCTTCCGCATGAAGGTCTGGAACATCGGTGCCGATGGCCAGCTGATGATCGGCGCGGTATTCGCCTCCGCAGCCGGCATCGCGCTCGACGAGCAAGGACTCGCCGTCAGCATGACGGTGATGATCATTGCCGGCATGGTGGGCGGCGGTCTGTGGGCCGCCATCCCCGCCCTGCTGCGCGTCTATCTGAACACCAGCGAGGTCCTGACCACGTTGATGCTCAACTACATCGCCCCGCTCATCCTCTTCTACCTCATCTTCTCCACGACGTCGTACTGGCGTGACCTCACCACCGAAGGGGCGCGGGTGTTCCCCCGCGGCAAGACCATTCTGGAGGGAGCATTCTGGCCCGAGTACGGTGGCGGCGTCGTCGTCCCGTTCGGCTTCATCCTCGGCATCGTCCTCGCCGTGCTGCTGACCGTCGTGGTGCGAAGCACGCGGTTCGGCTTCCAGATGAGGGTCTCGGCGGACAGCCCGACTGCGGGCCGCTACGCGGGTATACGCACCGCGCGACTGCTGGTGCTCGTCATGGTGCTGTCAGGCGCTGTCGCCGGCATCGCCGGGGCGAGCCAGATCGGCGACTTCTCGCACCGGCTCGAACCCAAGATCCTGCAGTTCGCGGTCTTCGGCTACACCGGTATCGCGGTGGCGGCGCTGGTCCGGTACCACCCGCTCGGTGTGGTCGTGAGCGCGATCCTCGTCGGCGCACTGAGCAACGCCGGCCTCGCCCTGCAGGGACCGGAACTGCCGCTTGGGCTCATCGGGGTCAATCAGGGTCTCATCCTGCTGCTAGTGGCCGCCAGCGAGGTGAGCGCTCGCTACAAGGTGGTCGTCGGCCGGCGACCGAGAACCGGCCACGGCGCGCAACAGGCCGGCGGCGATCTCGACGGCGGTCCCGCTGAAGAGCCGGCCAGTGGGGGAGTCTCGTGAACGATTCCCTCGTCGTGGAACTGTTGGTCTCAGGCTTGCTGTACGGCACGCCATTGGTCCTGGCAGGTCTGGGCGAGTTGCTGGCGGAGCGCGGCGGGGTCATGAACCTCGGCGTGGAGGCCATGATGCTGATGGGAGCGGTGACGGCATTCTGGTTCTCTCAGTCCTTCGAGGGGCCGGGCTGGTTGGCGCTCCTACTCGCCATCCTGATCGCCGCTCTCGTCGGGATGGCGATCTCGACGGTCTACGCGTTCGTGGTCGTCACGCTACGGGCCAACCAGGTCGTGTCCGGTCTCGCGCTGCTGATACTCGGGGGTGCGACCGGGCTCTCCAGCTACGTGGCGTCCGTCGGCGAACTGGCCGGGCCGTCGGGGCGGCACCGACTACAGGCCTACAACCTGTTCGGGCTGAGCGACGCACCCGTGGTCGGACCTCTGATCTTCAGCCAGAACATCCTCGTCTACGTGTCCTGGGGGCTGGTTGCACTGGCCGCCTTCTACCTCTACCGCACGCAGACGGGACTCCATCTGCAGGCCGTCGGTGAGGATCCCCGCTCCGCCGACGCGATGGGCATCAACGTGGCGCGCTACCGGTACGCGCACACGGTCATCGGCGGCGCCCTGGCCGGCGTCGCCGGCGCCTACTACACACTCGCCATCGCCCCAACATGGGTCGACAACGTCACAGCCGGTGCGGGCTGGATCGCCATCGCCCTGGTCATCACCGCATTCTGGCGTCCCGGACTCCTGCTGGCCGGGGCGTACCTGTTCGGCATCGTGACGAGCCTCGGCTTCACGCTGCAGGCCCGCGGCGTCGATCTGCCGCCGGAGATCTTCAGCTCACTTCCCTACGTCCTGACGATCCTGGCAGTCGTCATCGTGTCGAGCGGCTGGGGACGGGAGCGGTTCAACGCCCCGGCCGCCCTCGGTCAGCCGTACACACGCGAGGAGGCATGACGGGACAACGTACCATAAGTAAACTACGTAGTATTACTAGTCTCTCCATATTTGACTAATGCACATGACCAACTAGGCTGAACAGCCAGGCCACCAAGCGGCTCTCTCCACAAGCGCAGTTCGCCGGAGGAAGCCGGACGGATTCCTGAGAGGTGGGAGATCATGGCACTCACAGCGCGAAAGACCCGTCGGAGCGGTGTCGGCCGGTTGTTCGTCCTGTTGGCGATCCTGGCCGCCGGAGCACTCTTTGCCGCCGCCTGCGGGGGTGACGACGGAGCAGAGCCGGCGGCCACACCTGCGCCGACACCCGAACCCGCGCCGGAGCCGACGCCGGAGCCGACGCCCGAACCCGCGCCTCCGCCGGCGTCCGAATCGGCGCCGGAGCCGGCGCCCGAACCCGCCCCCGCGCCTCCGCCGGCAGCGGATGAGCCGGCAATGGACGACGAGCCCCTCCAGATTCTGTTCACATACGAGGGATCTGCCCGGGACGGCGGCTGGACACAGACCTTCGACAACGCTCGGCGGGCGCTCGAGGAAACGTTCGGAGATCGAATCGAGACAACGTTCAAGGAGAACCTCTGGGGCGCGGAAGTCGTGGCGCAGGTGATCGACACCGCGATCCTCGAAGGCGCCGACGTGATCATCAGCACAAGCTACGGGCACGGCGAGCCCATGATCGCTGCCGCCGAGGCGAACCCGGACATCTACTTCATCGCCAGCCAGTGGGACAACCCGGGCGGCCTCGACAACTACTCCGGCTACGTGAACGCACCCGAGGACGGCTCCTACATCGCCGGGGTCGTGGCCGGCCACATGATCGAGCCGGGCGCCACTGTGGGCTGGGTCGACGCCTTCGCCATCCCGTACGACATCAGGACGATCAACGGGTTCGCCCTCGGTCTCCAACTCACCAATCCCACAGCGAGAATCAATGTGGTCTTCACCAACGATTGGGTCGACACCAACCTCCAAGGCCAGGCCGCCCGCAGCCTCGTAGATTCCGACATCAGCTTCATGTCGACGAGCCTGGTAAGTCCGGTCATCGGCGAGGCGTCCGAAGCCGGGGGCGTGCCTTTCGCCGGCGTCCAGCTCGACTCAAGCAGCTACGCGCCGACGATGCACGTCGTGACCTCGGAATACGACTGGGGACCGCAGCTCGCGGCCGTCGTGCAGTCGGTATTCGACGGGAACTTCGACACATCCTTCTCCTACGTCGGCATGGACGACGGCGCCATCACACTCACCGAATGGGGACCGCTGTACGACGGGTTGTCCGACGAGGCGAAGGCCCAGATCGACGCCGAGATCGAGCGGATCACAAGCGGTGCGGGCGCCGTCTTCACCGGCCCGATCTCCGACATCCACGGCAACCAGATCCTCGCCGACGGCGAGGTGATGGACGTCGCCGGGCTACGGTCGATGCAGTGGATCATGCCCAACGTCGACGGCGTCGACCTCTGATCGTCGGCCGGGAGGAACGACGGCCATTGACGTCGCTGAGCCGAGGATCGAGCCTGGCGCCGACGAGGGTGAACCGGTAGAGGTGACGACGGTGCGCCCCGTCGTCGGGGCGCACCACACCTCTGCAACTCTGGCCCCGCCGCGGCCGGCCTCACGGGTGGGCGATTCGGCCCCGCGCCCCGACGGCGTTCCCAAGGTCACCGGGGCGTTCGCCTTCTCCTCGGACCTGCACGCCGACTCCATGCTGTGGGGCCGCACCCTGCGCTCGCCCCATCCCCATGCCCGGCTGCTGACCATCGACATCTCCGATGCGCTGACGATCGCCGGTGTGGCCGCCGTGCTCACCGCCGAGGACGTTCCCGGGCAGAACTCCTACGGTTTGACCCTCCCCGACCAGCCGGTTCTGGCCCCCGACATCGTGCGTTACGAGGGCGAGCCGGTGGCCGTCGTGGCTGCCG
>Ga0209754_1001408_pt1 | contig 24269 bp, 15 predicted proteins | sample MesohylBB_FD_187295 | JGI IMG/M metagenome (GOLD analysis project Ga0209754, IMG submission 187295) | Host-associated microbial community of the marine sponge Aplysina aerophoba from Gulf of Piran - sponge mesohyl, lysed by bead beating... | ecosystem: Host-associated > Porifera > Sponge >... | reverse complement strand
CCGCGAGCCACTTGAACTCGCGGTTGAACGAACGGATCGAGGCGGGCAGCACCTTCTTGAACGCTCGAAGCGCGGAACGGAAGCGGCGCGTGGCCACACGCATCTTGTGCACCCCTTCGGGGTCCAGACCCTCCCAGGCTCTGGGCTCCTGGGTGATCATCTCCTCGAACTGCTCGAGTAAGCGGCCATAAGCCAGGTGAATGGCCGGATCGGCCGGCGCGGGCTCCCGTTCTCGCAACGCCCGCACGAACGGGGTGCTCGCCGGCGACACCACCTGCGAATCCCGCGGAGGCGACAGGCCCACGGTCTGCAGTCCCCGTTCGAACTTGCTCAGACGTGCCGCCAGCAAGCCGAATCGTTGCTGAGTTTCCGCGGCCAGTTGCCGTAGCGACTCCTCGCGGCCCCCCTTCAGCTCCATTTCCAGCTCCACAAACGTCATGCGGCCAGGCGCCGGCTTCTTGACCGGGCCATCGGTGGTGATGGTCGTCTGATCGATCCCCAGTTGCACCAACGCATCATCGGACAGCCGGATGTCGAACAGGCGACGGTGCGTCTGCACGCGGAAGAGCTTCCGCAGGTCCCCCGACCGGATACCGCCGGATCGGTCAGCGACATGCTCGCCAACCAGAGGGTGGCTGCCATCCTGCGGAAACGCCAAGACCCGGCGTTCGACCTCCCGACGCTTCTGCACAATCCCGTCCCGAAACTTGCAGGACTTCAGCGTCATGATCTTGTCGCCCGAGCGGTCGCGCCATCGATACGCCCACCCCGCCCTGAAGAGATGCCAGCCCGGAGTGTCCCAGTAATCATCCACGATGTTGGTGGCCGAGGCCGACTGCACGTCATACGAGTCGAGAGACTCGATCAGATCTCCAACGTGCGCGGTGTCTTCGATCAGGAACTTCGCTTCGGTCTCCCAATGAGCCGCCTCAAGCGGAGAGGGCGTGCCCCCCTCAAGCGTGCCTTCTCCCGGAGATTCCGGGACTGATCCCAGTCGTGAGACCATGGTGCGGTCTCCTATTCCGACACGTACCGAGTTCAAGATCTAGGGGTATGTAGCTTACATTGTCCCGTATCCAGCGCTGAACTGAGGGCACGGCCGGCCGCGAAGCGTCGGTTTGGGGTCTCAAGACCAGCATCGTCGCGACATCAGACGATCCGCCCAACTGCCCCTGCACGAAGGGCCGGCGTCCGGGCCTTCCCCAGTGCCTGAGCCCTCCGCGGGTTATCGTAATTGAGAGCATGAGCGCCGACGGAACACTCAAAACGCCTCCTAGGCCTAACCGGCCGTTCTCGGTGGGGTGTGAGGTGACGTCCGGGTAGGACTATTGCCGAGGACCCGGCCCGACATGCCCTGGCAGCCTCTGCCTTGTGACGGTTACACGTTGCCGAAATGGCTAGAGCCACCACAAGAGCCCGGCCGGCCTCTGTCGCAGGCTGCGCGCCTTCCTTGGTCCTCGTGTCCGGGGTTGTTTCTGGCGTCTGGCACGCAGGCGTCCGACGGTGTGTCGCGTGCGCCGGGTCCGTCCTTGATCCAGACGTCCTAGACCGGCGAGACCCATGGGTACCAGTACGAGGCGTTCCTGACGGAAGACTCGACCGAAACATCGCAGTTCCTGGCCTGGATAAGCGCTTCCGGGACCGCCTCCGTGACGTTCTCCTCCGTGGCCGGGGGAACCTACTCCGTGTAGGTGGTCAAGCAAACAGTCGATGGCACGTGGATCAGATTCGGAGACCTGAGCTGAACAGTGACCGAAACGACGACCACCACGACTGCCACAATTACCACCGCGGCCGCCCCGATCCACTACCACGTCGCCGGCGTCGGACTGGGCTGGGAGCATTTCGTGTACGACGGGTACTTCCTCGATCCGGGTGACGTTGTCAACAAGGCCTACGAACCGACACATTCGATGCCCACCATGAACTGAAAGCGCTCTGCGCGACGGAAGGCATCCCGACGCAAGTCATCCGAGACCATACCTTCGGCTTTCGCCACAAGGCTTCTCGCGCCTGGCGCCTCGCGATAGCCCTGTATGTAAAGGCTGGCGGCACCCCGTGGAAACTTGCGCCGATTATGGGGGCACCTGCGAACACCGCTTACATCGGACTCGCATACGCCCACCGAGGGAAACCCACAGAAGGACAGTTCGTAACCTGCTGTTCGCAAGTATTCGACTCCGACGGTGGGGGAATGCAGTTCTTCGCGTACGACGCTCGCGATCCCCTCGATAACGATCCCCGCACACGAACCAACCCCTACCTAGGCAGAGACGACATGCGGGCCGTCATGGCTCGCAGTCTCAACCTGTACCAAGCGCGCAACGGTGGCAGCGTGCCAGCCCGGATGGTGATCAACAAGACCACACCGTTCCGAAACGAGGAGCTCGCTGGGGCGCTTGACGCCCTTTCAGCGGTACGAGATGTTGAATGCGTCGAGATCGTAGAGCATGTCAAATGGCGAGGCGTGTGGCTCAACCAGCCCCGGCAGTACAACACGAAAAAGGGAAACCCCGATCCGTACCCGGTACGTCGAGGGGCGATGGTACCCCTGAGCGGTACCAAGGCACTCCTCTGGGTAGCAGGGAACGCCCCACAAGCATCAACGTCAACGGTCGGATCCTTCTACCAAGGCAGCAAAGGCATCCCAGACCCCTTCTCCTCCAACGTCACACAGGACAAGGACCGCTTGAGCTTCCCGCCATGGAGGCTCTGGTGCTGTCGAAAATGGATTGGAATAACGACGCTCTCTACAACCACACTCCCGTGACCATCGGATATGCCCAACGGCTCGCACGAACTATCTCGAAGGTGCCAACCCTTCGTCGTGGGGAGTATCCATACAGACTCTTCATGTGATCCCCGGACCGTACAGCTAGTTAACACCCGCGATACGACGGGGGAAGGTGAGGCTGGAGTGACTGCTCCCAAAGACTGTAGAGGGGCAGCCGGGTGCTGACATGCGCACACCCGGGCCTCTCGGATACTGACGGTCACTTTCTGTCGCCGGGTCCCTCGCGGCGGGTGGAAACGCCGGGTGGACGAGATACTGCCGCCCAGATGTCTGAGAATCACACCTGTCTATCGAAGCGTGATACTGTTTCAACACTTCGTGTAGGATCAGAGGGTGGTGCCTCGGGCACCGAGCACACCAAGCTGCAATACGCCAGGCTACTCATGGCCGTCGCAGACTCTTGTCGTGGCGTCGCATAATACAAACGGAACACGCAGGGTCGGAGTTGGAGCCGGACATCTAATGGCACTACTAGTATTCACACACGGACTCGGCGCTTCTGCCGGATTCTGGGGTTCTACGATTGATACTCTCCGGAGTCACGATGGTCTTAGTGGCCACACATTCAAGGACTGGAGCTATCGAACAAGCAAGCGCCCCTTTCTCACTAAGGCCTTAGGACGCTCGCGATACCAAGACCTCTCAGAGATCGGCGAGCAGATGTGGTCTAATCTCCGGAACTGGAGCGAGGGTCATGAAGCTGTGGTTCTCGTCGGCCACAGTATGGGCGGACTGGTCACAGCAGCAGCATCAGTATACGGGTTTACCAGTGGTGACGATCAGGATATTGGGCTATGTAACAAGCTACGAGGGCTATTGTGCATCGCGAGTCCGTTTGCTGGTGCCAATCAGGCTAGGAATCTGGAAGCTCTATACAAACGTCTTGGGGTAAAGAACAAGCAAATTGCCGACTTACTACCAGATTCGGAGAATCGACGGACCTTGATTCAGGACTTTACTCGAACCGTCCTCGCTCACAGTGACATAGACTTCTTCCTAATGAGAGCAGCAGATGACGCGGTCATTTCACCTGGCGACATCACGAGCCCCTTCAGCCAGGACCAGTACCAGATGGACGTTCTCTCCGGTGACCATTCCGAGTGTGTTAGCAATCTGAGACTTGCGGACGATAATGTAGCGAAGCTAGTTGTTGCGATCCGACAGATACTCAATCCAGACTCGCTGGGCAAAGAACTCGTACTCTTCAAAAGCAGGGCTGTTACAATAAGGAGCGAATATCATAAACGACTATCACAAATGGAGGAAGGCCTTGACATTATGGCGTGGGGCCTTGTCTCATTTCGTGAGGATTACGGACATGAACTGCGCGAGTGGGCAAATGCAGGTACACGCGTTAGAATTCTCTTAGTCAATCCCCATTCTCCAGAAGGCGACGTGCTATGCAGGCTACAGGATCGTATTGAATGCCGTCCGAGCGGATCCACAGCAGCCGACGTTCAGATGTTCTTGGACAGCGTATGCCCGATTACTAACAAATTGGAGATACGAGTCAGTAAGTATCACCCGGGAGTTAATCTGTTTCGCATCGACACCGACATTTTCTTCGGCCCGTACCTTGCCGGGACTGTGAGCCGGAATTCCCCAACCGGGATCGTATCCGAAGGGCATTGGCTATACGATAGGCTTTCGTCTCATTTCAATTGGTTGTGGAGGAAGGCATCCATATGGCCAATGTCTGAGAACTCAGCGTAGTCACGGGTGGAACACAGGGTGGCTATAAGAGAGACGTAGGCGTGACCATGTTCCGTAAGCTCGTAGAAGGTCTGACCGGCAGCCTCGCGTTCTCTCCTTGCGAACACTGGGTGCTGCAGTAGAGTCTTACGTACTGCGTTACGCCTAACGACGTGAGCGTCTCCCCTTTGCCGCTGAAGTACCTCAATATCAGTTGGTGACAAGCCTTCGTGAGCATTTGCGAGAACCCGAGCACATCTGTATATCTGACTCTTTAGGGCAATGTCCGGTCCGACTCCACGGCTGGACACCTTCGGACTAGATGTGATTGCTCCTGGCTCTGCGATCAGCCGAGCGATATTCGCGAAGTCGCTAAGGGTCGAGTCGTTCAGAATACGGACTGTTGCGCAGTGGTCTGCGACATTGATCAGTCCGAAGCTGGCATGTTCCACTTCCCTCTGCCTGAACCGGGTGAGAGACAGGTCTTCTCCTGAGCGTCGGCGGCGCAAGTAGCGTTCGAACCGTATGTCAGCAGGCGCTTCGAGGAGTACGACGAATAGATCATCGAACAGTCGCGCCAAATAGCTCAACTCTTCGACCGTGCGTAGGCCCGTGATGCATATTCCGGATTCAATATAGGATCCGTATAGACGGACCGATTGACGCGCAATGATATCCCAGCCATTCAGCCCGAGAGTCGTCATTGCTTGAAGGTAGCCTGGGCGTGAAGCTAGGGCCAGATCGGTCCCCTGCAACGCTTGGAGTACAGAGCTAGCTTCAATGTGGGTGTAGCCATATCTGCTCAGAAACTGACCTAAGGTCGTTTTACCAGCACAGGTCAATCCGATGACGACTATCGGCGGACGGCGAGTCGGGAAGAGCTGAGCTTGTTGATGGATTGACACACCGTGCCGTCGAAATCTGGCCTCCTGTGGTGCAAGTTCGACCGATACAGGAGGCAGATTCAAGATTGCCATGTACTCCTCAAGCCTGTCAGCAAGTGCGAGTAGTGCGGATATACGAAAATCTACATCGAGCGACCGCTCGAGTTCAAGATCCGACAAAGGTATATCTTCGCCTATCGGTATGAACCAAGCGTTGAACGAGTTCTGGCTGAGCCACGGGTAAGGCCGGTTCTGCTCCAGGCCGGTACCAGGGTTGTGGGCGATCGATCCCTTGACACAGTCTGTGAATATCTGAGGGATGGCGACGCCTGGAACGTGCAAGGCTACAGTCGAGTATACGGTGGCACGGCGATCTCCGCCATTCGCTACTAGGCGGGCGTCGAGGTCGCGGAAGCTAACGTTCTTGAACCACTCCTTGGTCGCTAGGCCGGGGACGGTGGCTTTAGCCCACTCATCACTGGCTGAACTGGCGTTGGTTGGCTTACTCAGAGCCTCGATACGAACGTATGTGTCTTCTACGAAGTATACGGTGCTCGGGCCGAGCCAAACATCTCTTAACTTGAGCTCGATGAGCTGCTGAACTCCCCCGAAATAGTCTTCCATTTCGTCTGGATGGTCGGACCGTGAGCCAGAAAGAGGGAGTCCGAGGCGACCAAAGACAAAACCCGCTTGGGCATACTTTGCGGTACTACCCGTGTGGAAATAGACTTTCAATTTCCGGCTAGCATTCAAAAATGCGGGGCGGGGCCGCAGGCGATCAGAGTTCCTCATCACGCACTTGGTTCTATCCTGTAGCCGCTGTCGGTCGGGCGGGCTGGTACTACGTCCACTCCTGCTGCGACAGCAATAGCACGGATGTCGGTGTTAGCGGCCTGGTTGTGGCTCTCTGTAATCGCGTAGATCAGCGGGCCGAGGCTGCTCATTCCGGCGGCGACGGTCTCGATAGCTTGTAGCTCCGACAGCAATGTCCGCACCTCATGGGATTGTTGCGCAAGCTCGCGTTTCTTGAAGCCCACCGAATGAATCTGGCGAAGAGCGTGGCCAAGGGTACGCAAATCTCCTTCCACGATTGCGGGCGCGACTCCGTGGTACGCGTAGGCCAGAGTTTGGAGCGACTCCAGAGTGCGTAAGGGCAACTCGCGCCTGAAGAAATCGAGTTCGTCCTCGCCTGCCACCACCACTCCCTCTGGGTAGAAGAGGGAGACCTGCCACTGCGGCGTCATCGTCAGGCGGGTGATGATCGGTGGTATCCGGCTGGGTGTCTGAAAGCTGGAAGGAGCGAAGGGTTCGTCTCCTGCCCCAGCATGGCCACCATCGAAGATCACGCCGCCGACTTCGAAGGCGTTTACGCCCACCCCCGAGGTTCCGCCTCGCCCGCAAAAGGAGTGCCAGTTCAGGCACCGGTAGTTCCAACCTTGCTACGTGTGCTGTCCCGGCGGCAGCCGCCAGTAGAGCCGCTGTTCCAGTGCCGAGGCCTATATGGCGCGGAGGAAGTCGTTCGAACTCGACGAGCACCGATGGGTCCTCCTTAGTCAAGGCGTTGACAACGCCTAGCACGGCTCGACGTAGGCCTGGAGCTTCGTCGAGCCCAACCACCTTGCTGTGAACCGTAGCGCCAATCGAAACATGGAGGCGAATCTCGGGTTCTGCAAGCGAGATACCAACTCCCCCGAAACGTCGTTGTGTCGCGTCTGAGCAATCAATCAATCCCAAGTGCAGCCGGGTGGGGGCGAACACGGTACAGGATACGGTTGCCATCAGCGGCGGCCTTGCAAGGTATAGGCCATGGTCTGTCGTATTATCACATGTATTATAACGCTATAACATTAATACTAGTCCTGGCCTCTGTGGCGAGGCTTTCTATCATCCCGATGTCGCTTGACTCTGCTCGGATAGTGAACTGGGTTGTTTGGTTGATGTGGTGGACGGCACCGTCGTCGATACGGTTGGTTAGCTCGCGGAGGAGGTGCACCAGCTCTTCGGGGGGTGCGTCAGGGTTGAGGGCGGTGTTGATGCTGAGGGTGACTTGCCAATGGCTGGTCTTGGTGCCTTCTTCGGGGCCGGGTCGCGGCGGCGGTGGCGGTTGCGGTGGAGTCTTGGCACATGCGCAGTCGTCAAACGGTTTGTTGCATGTCGGACAGCTTGGATGGCCCTCGCAGTTCCGACTTGCCTCTCCGCAGGTGGGGCACACTACCCGTCGTATGCGGATGTGCTGGGATGAGAGGTTGATGTCGCCGCTGGTCTGGACTTGGTAGATCTCGTCGTTCGGGCCGACGAGTTCGATGGCGTCGCTTCGGATCGCGTCGTAGATGGCGTCGCGTAGTTCGCTCGCGCCCGATGGCAGCAGCGGTTTGTGAGGGTTGGACCAGAAACTGTCTCGTATTTCCGAGAGAGGTCGGCCGTAGTCGCTGTCTCGGAGGTTGTGGAGGAGAACGGTGTGGTCGAACTCGCCTTGTTGGAATGCCTTGCGGGCCTCGCGTAGCTCACCCCAGACATCGGCGCCGCTGAGAGCGCTCTGGGTGTCCTTGCGGATTCGTAGAAACTCGATATCGCGCTGGTATTCGCCTTTGGGTGCGAGGTAGACGATGTGCTTGTAGCACTGACGTACCATCTTGTCGAGCCGTTTCTTGGCTTCCGAGGCTTCTTCTCGCGCTCGTTTCTTCATGTCCTGGTCGGCTCTTACCGCGGGTAGAAGAGCGACCCGCTTGCGCGCAAGCCATTCGGCTGCCAGCCCGCGGGCCTGTCGTCGTACGGCTGTGTTGGCGCATGCAAACACAGTTGAAGAGGCCCATTGGACGCTCATCGGGTCGGTACCGGTACCCAGCGCCGCAGCGGTGGCTTCGCGCGTGGCTGAGTCGTTACCGTTGAACAGCGAGAACCACCGTGAATCCAGCACCACGAGCCCGGTCTGGTGCTTGTTGTCGATGCCTGCCTGTTCGAGCACCGCGCGGCATCCCTCAGCTGTCACGCCCCCAGCCGGTACGTCGCCGCCTTCTGCCCTTACGATCTTGTCGAACGGTCCTGAGGTAACGATCTCGAAAGCGCGTTCGGTGACCGCCTTGTCGCGGTCGGCCTTGCCGACCGTCTTCTTCTCGGCGCGGGTTAGCATCGCCAGAGTCTTGCGGGTCTCGAACACCCAGCGCCTCGCCGCGCGACCCCGACCGGGCAGAACCTCGACGGAGGCGACACCCTCGTCGGTTTCGAGCAGTTCGGCGGCTACCGCTTCGGCGTCGCCGGTGCCATAGCTGCCTCCAGGAACGAATGAGGCCGCTAGTAGTTCTGCTTCGGTGGCTCCGCGTGCTCCGTTGGCACGCGGGCACAGCGACCTTACGAATAAGGCGGTGGCCATGCGCTCGGCTGCCCGTGGGTTGCGATGTGACCAGCCTTCGTCCCGCAAGTTGTCCAGGCGGCGGGCAGCGCCCCGTTCGGGGTTGTACTGATCGACGATATCGACGCTGGCAACCTCCCGCAGGTTGGCCTGGGTCTTGTCGTCAGCCACGAGACCGGAATTGAGCAGGGCGTCCTTGAGGAGATTGGACTGCAACGGCAGATCGCCGCTGTTGATCAGCTCCGGGGCCCACTCGCCCGTGGCAGCGCGTCGTGACTGCTCGTGTGCCGCCGACGCGAAAACCCTGATGATGGAACGTACACGCTGGAACCCGGCGTGCTGTGCCCACTCGTCCTCCGCCAGCGCGATCAAGTCGGGGTGGAACGGGTAGCAGCGCTGTACTCGTCGGCGGAAATCGGACTCACGGAAGTTGCCGAGCTTCTTGAACACCTTGGTCTGCCACGCGCTGCGCATGCCTGAAAGGAAGCGCTCGGCGGTCGCGTCGGTGACTTCCACCGGGGGCCGCGAACTGAACAGACGGCGCTGGATAATCTCCGCGAAGTCGCCGCCGCCGGTGACCGCGGTTGTCCGAGCGTTGCGAGTCAGCAAATCCTCCAACTCGGCGCGGTGCTTCTCGCCTTCGCGGTTCATCACCATGTTGTCCTTGTCGGACGCGATCATCACAACCACCGCTACACAGTTGGGCACGTCGTTGGCGACATCAAGCAGCACGCGCAGGAACGCCATGTCCAGCACCGCCCCATCAGGGTCCGACGCGGCAACGACCCTGACATAGTCCATGATCTCGTCAATCAGGATGAGCACCGGCCGGCCGGTGCTGCGAAGCGCTTCGGCCACCTTGGCCTTGTTCGTGATGTGAGCTTTGAACGCGTCGTAGCGATGGCCGTCCTTGTCGAACAGGCGCCACAGGAACCGCTCCCCGAGCCGCGTGGCAGGGCCGAAATCCTCTTCGGCAGCGGTCGTGTTGTCACAGTCCAACACCACACATATCGGGTTGCCGAGGTCGGCGCGCACGTTGCCACGACCAGCGATACTTTCCGCCGCCGACATCACCTGCCTACCAAGGTCGGTCTGGGACAGTTCCCCGGGATGCGAAGCAAGGTGCCACAACCCGATGAGGCCGTGGGACTTGCCGCCGCCCATCGCCTGGTCGAGCCGCCACAGCGCGCTCGTCTGAGTAGAGCCCGGCACTCCGAGACGTACCGCGACACGGGCCATCAACTCCACCAGGCTCCCCGTCGGATGCGTGATATCGCCGTAGTAGCCGGCATCGGCATATGGGGTTCTGCCTGCGCCGACGCCCTCTGTGCCAAACACTCCGTTATGAAGCGACATCTGCACATCGTCGATAGCGCCGTCGCTGGCCCTTACCTCCTCGCGCAGTTCGACAACTTGCCACCATGGTGCGCTCGTACCTGTCATCAAGACCCGTCCTTTCCGATCAGAAGAACCTACCCTGATCTGCCTCTGAGGTCATACGCTCGCGTTCCTGCTCACGGTCGCCGCGGGCCCGCAGAGCACGATCGGAGATGAGGTTGCGTTGCCGCACCGCCCAGGTCCAGGTCTGCCCGTCACGGTCGCTCTCGCCCACGGAGCGAGCCAACTCGGCCATCGCTGCCCATAGCAGTTCGTCATTCTCGCGATCCAGCATGTGCAGCGTCTCGGCTATCTCGGCCAGAGCACGACCTTCCGCCGCGACCGCCAGGGCGATGTCGATGACGGCGCTGTTGGGATGCAAGTCCAGTTCGGTCGAAGTTTCATCCCCGTAGGCGAGCCGCGGCCCGCCCTTGACCTTCTTGATGATGCCGTCCACGTCGTTCTCGGACATGTCGTACGACAGACGCTGCCAGCGAGCTTCGGAAGCCGCGGCCACCCGCCTACCGTGCTGACGCGCCCACGCCAGCCCGAAACGGGTGCGCTCGTCGAAATCGGCTAGCCGGAATCTGTCGATACGCACATCTGCGGCCTCTTCCACCGCCTTGTGAGCCAACCCCAAGAAATGTTCGATCGGAACCGGCACTCCGGTGAAATCACGAACCTCGCTATACCCCCCCACGACCTCCATCGCGGGGGCAATCGCTGCCATCCGCTGGTCGGAGTCCGCTAAGCCGTCAGCAGTCCATTCGGGCACCCGCCGTGCTATCTCGGCGCGTACTTGCTCATCAACCATCCGCACATCACCGACCGGACGGTCAGCCGGAACCGCGCGGCAGGCCATCATGATCGTGTTGTCGATGTACTCACCGGTCTGCTTGCCACCCTTCTCGGTGCTGCACGGCCACGACCCGGTGAGAACCAACCCGGCGTCGGAGATGGCCGTCAGCACCCGCGCCCAGGCAGCGGGGTCCCCATGACCGAACACGATGCTCACCACCCCTCTGGAACCGACCTTGATCCGTGCCTGGTCGAACGCCTTGGTGATGGACGACTTGTAGTGAGCCTCGGTGCGATGGTCGTCGCCTATCGAACCGCACTTGATGACCGCCTCATTGGTCTTCTCTTGTAGGCCGTCAGGGTCGGTCGTCGAACCGAACCACGGATGTGCTGTAACAAGGGCTCGTTTGAGCCATACGTACAGGAGATCGGAGGAGTCGCAGTAGTTGATCATCGCGTCATACGGAGGGTCGGTTACGACCGCTTCCAATGAACCATCTGGTAGTGGTAGCTCCATGGCCGAGCCGCGTTGCACGACTGCTGGCCTGCCATCAACCCTGTCAAGCTGTTTCTTGAGGTTCCGGATAGTGTGAATGGAGAGCGAGTTCCAGGTAGCTGGTCCTTTACCGCAGCCGGTCTCAAAGTAGTCGAAACTATGTGAAACACCCGAGTCATTGAAATATATGTGACTTACTTTCTGGGAATACTCCTGCAACGTGGTACTGCGCGTGCTGTACTTCATGCGTCGCACGAGGTTAGAAGCGGCATAGCCTGCGAGGGCTGCGGCGTAGCCGTGGCTGATCCCGGCGGCGAGTATCTCACGACATCCACTGTCGATGATGCGTGCGAGGCGTACGAACCCGAGGGTTTGGCGGGTGTTGCACAACTCGCCCCAACTCCGATATCCGTATCCAACGGGGCGGAGGGTCGGATGCTGTGGATCAATCTGCTCGGCAGGCACGGCCGGTAGGCCCGGTCCGAACTGTGGCTCAGCCTCCAGCGCGGCAGCGACCCCTTGGATCCCGTCGAGGTCGGCGGGTGTGGGTGTACGGTATCGTTTGCCGACCTTGGCATCTAGGTCAGCCACCACGAGCATCGTGTCGTCTTTGAGGCCGTCGCGCATCATCCGCTTGAGTGTGTCCAGCGGATGCGGATGGCTACAGAAGCAGCATATCGCTGTCTTGCCTCTCTTCCCCGCTACTTTGACCAGTGTCGGTTGACTTTCTGGGGGACCGTCATGCACTTCGGTGCGGAACGTGCCCTCTGAGGTATCGGCGACGATCCGGTAAGACTGACCTTCATCGGCGGGCTTGGGTCTTCTGCCTGTCTTGGCGGGTTTAGGATTCCTGAGTGCGAGTTTGCCTGTGAGCGGGAACCTGTTGCCGCAGTTGGAGCATGGCAGTGTCACCGCCCAGACATATCCCCAAGGGCGCTTGCCGTCCACAACCGGGTAGAACCCTCCCATCTCAGCCACATAGCGTTTGTTCACCAGGTCGAGGACGAAGCGCACATCGCGCAACAGTCTTGGCTCGGCGAAGTGCTCCGTTTTGTGCTGCTGGTAGCCGCCGAACGGTAGGTCCGGCTCGTTGCCCCAATCCCTTAGCGGATAGTCGGCAAGAAGTTTGCCTGCGAGGGTCGCCACTGGCGAGTAGTCAATAGCCCACGATTGGATTCCAAGACGCGCCGCTTCTAACGGGATCATCGCTCGTCCCGAGAACGGGTCGCACATCTTGGCGCCTTGTGGGTGATGCTTCGCGAGCTCGTCGCGAAGTTCGCTGTTCTTGGCGTCGTAGCCCTCCATCGCCTCACGCACCAGTTTCTTGAGCCGTTCCTGCTCCCGGTCATCGTCGGGCCAGGGGAGCAGAGAGCAGATGACAGCTGCTCTTGCCTGAGCGAGCGGTCGGGATGCGAACCAGGTGAACAAGCTCTTCTCAGCCAAGCCGGACCCCCACCCCTTGGCCGAGTGTCTGGAAACCTCGGCGCAGGGGAACCATCGTTCGATCATCCGGGTGGTCACGAGGCCTCTCCTTGCTTGTTTAGAGCTGCTCTGAGTTCGCTGCCGGGCAGTCGCACGATATGCACGTCCGCGAAGCTGTCGCGGAAGGTTTCTGCGGGGTTCTGCCATGCTCCGTAAAGTTGGCCTTCACCGTCCGAGCAGTGCTCAACCACATACAGCCAATAGTCGTCGCCTAGCTGGGAAGCTTGGGCAAGTTCCCCTCCAGTCAGGGTGATTCCGGTACTGGATGCTTTGCCCGCACGCCCCTTGACCTCTACGCACCGCTGCTGTGCACCACGCCGAGCGTGGAGGTCGTAGCCGCGGCCCTCAGTATGCACGTCGTCAACGTGCCAGTCGTCATTCTTGAGCAATGCGGTCACCAGACGCATGGACACGGCTTCGCTGTCGGCTTGCTCATCCGCGTTCGCATCGGGGTCGTCCTGCGACACGGCAACGATGTGTGCCCATCCGACGCGGCGAGGCTCACCGCGGGTGACCCGCGCGGCCATCTTGGCTTCGCTGATGCGTTCCCGGATCGTCGCCTCGATGCGCGTTCGTTGCGCCAGTCTGACGTCTCTGTCGGTTATCGGGTCCGTGAGAGCGTTCGGCAGCCGCCGCAGTTGGGTGGAGAGCTGCTTGACCCAACCGGCCAGCACGTCGGCGCGGCGATCTCGCTCCGCGTCGGCTGCTCGAGCGACCCGCCTCTCGGCTGCTTCCGCAACCGTGGGCGCGAGACTTATAGGAGTCAGGTCGGGTACAGAGGTGAGGTTGGGGAGCGAATCCCATGAAATGGGCTGCGCTAGGCCTGTGCTATCGACGCGTACCAGCCACGAGATGGTGCTGGAGCGTTGCCGGTGGCGGGGACTGGGCCCGTCTGAGCCTTCGACGATGTCGCATTCGTAGACGAACAGTGAGTAATCGGTTCGAGCGCTCTCGTCCCCCAGGGTCGCGCCCCGCCACATCTCCGTTGTGACCCTTTCGCGCAGACTCGAGACCAGCGCGGTGAGCGCCGGGTCGCTCGGTCCCAGCATCAGCGCCTCCGCCGCCCGTTCATGGCCGTCGGCTATCGCTTTCTGGCGGGTGTCGGCTCGGGTCGCGACAAGGGCGGACCCGTTGGATGGGCGCAGCGCCTCCGGGAGTTCCCAACCGTGCTCGGCTGTCGAAGCCGAGAGATAGTAGAAACCTTCGTCACCTATCGGAGCCAGGTGGCACTCCAACAGACCGCCGGATTCGATACGGTCCAGGAACCGTTCGACGATGATCGGGTTCACGCGGGCGATGTGATCGTCGTGGAGCGCTGCATTGGCCGTGGGTACGTCCACTTCGCTACTCAGGGCGCGGATTTCCGAGTAATAGTCGTCGCGTGCCTTCCTTATCTCGTCCAGGGTGGGCCAGTCGCTGATCGACGACGCACCGGAGTCCGTGTCATAGAAGAGTCGCAGCAGTTTCTCGTGTTCGCCGCTGGTTCCGGTGCATCCGCGGACACGTTCCATGATGGCCTGGAGACTGTCGAACATCTTGCCGTCGAGTTCGTTGGCTGCTTCTATCAGTCGGTCCAGCAGCCTCTCGTGCGCCTGCCCCTCGCGGGTCCCCAGAGCGACGAGGTTGTACAGGTAAACCTTGTGCTGCTGGCCGATACGATGGATGCGGCCCATACGCTGCTCCAATCGCACCAGCGACCATGGGATGTCCCAGTTCACAAGAACATGAGCGGCTTGGAGATCGATCCCCTCGTTCCCCGCGTCGGTAGACACGATCACCTCGAAGCGGCCGTCCATGAACCGTGCTTGGATTGCTGCGCGCTCGGTGTGGTTCTGACTGCCGGAGTACTGTTCAGCCTTGAATCCCTCGTTGGCGAACATGCCGACCAGCCAGGCGGCAGTGTCCGCGTACTCGGTGAATACCACGAGTTGCTGGCCCGACCCGGGAGAGAGCCCGTTGTCGCGGAGGCATCCCAGCATGGGTTTCCACTTGGAAACGTCCAGATCGCCTAACACCAGTTGGTCCGAGCCCAATCCGACAATCGGTTCAAGCTCGGCAAGCATCGCGTTTATCGCCTTCCGCTCAGCGCGTGCGTTGAGCGAGCGTGCGGTCACGACCCGCTCCTCGCGTTCGTCGTCGTCCTCCTCGGGATGGTCCTCCCCACTGAGGGCGTCGGCTGTACCCATCTTGACCAACCGGCGGCGGAGAGTCCGGGCCAACGCGTACAGCGACGAAGCAGCCCGCTTGCCGTACACCATCGCCGCAAGAGCACGGCCCCGCACATGGAAATACTCGTTTACCAAGTCCTGCGCCCGGTCGTAGAAACGCTGCTCCTCGGAGGTCATCGGCACCTTGACGTTCACGGCCTCCCGCTCCTTGAACAAGAGGCTCCGGGAGTCGTAGTCGACCAGCTCTTCCTTCATACGCCTCAGGAAATGCAACGGACCCGGCTTCAGGGGGGCGCCAATTCCGGCGCGGTCACTGCCCGAGCGGGTCTGTCTCGGCAGGCCGCTTTCAGGCTCGCGGCTGGTGGGAAACACATCGGGGTCCACCAAGTGCAACAGCTCCCGGAAGAGCCACTCGTCACCGCGGTGCGGAGTCGCGGTTAAGAACACGGCGTGAGGCACCGTGGCCGACAGTTCCCTGCCGACCCTATGGAACGTTTGAGCGGTCGGGGTCATGCGATGAGCCTCGTCGAAGATGATCGCGTCCCACCCCGCCTTGTCCGGGTGTAACGCTTCCCGTACCGACGGGTTCACCGATGCCAGGTTCAGCGATACCACCCACAGATCCTCGCCTGGCACCGACAAAGCGCGTTGACGAATTGTCTCCGCTGTTACCTCACGCAGACCCCCACCGAAGAACCGCTCGAAGTCGGCCCTCCACTTGATCACCAGATGCGCCGGGCAGACCACCAAAGCCCGCTTGACCAGACCCTTACGTTGTGCCTCCCGGAGCCACAAACCTGACATGATGGTCTTGCCCGTCCCCGGCTCATCAGCCAATAGAAACCTCAGCAACGGTTGGGTAATCATCTGCCCGTACACTGCCGCCATCTGATGAGGAAACGGCCTCAACGGCGTAGACGCCAGCACTGTCGAACGCGCCGACCGCACTGCGCCCAGCATCCACTCCGTCCACAGCCCCGCTATCACCACCTCCGGGGCTGCCGCCCCATCCTCAGAAATGACCTCGACGCGGGAGGCCTGCTCCACAGTGAGGGACACCCTGCGAAAAGTGTCTACGGACTCATCGTCCTGAACGTACAAATGAACATCACCATGCCCAGGGACCGCTAGTTCAACGACGACGATCCTTGACTCACCGGGCAACCGTACTCGCTGCCCTGGTGTGATCGGTGTAGGCCCGAAGTCGCCCACCTGTGCTGTTGTCATGCCGGTGCATCCTCATACCTTGGAGGCCCTACGGGCACCATGCCGCAGCGGGAATTGAAACGAGTGGCCATGACTAGGCAGATCCTATCTGAGTGACGGTCACGAGAGGTCCCAGCAGAGCACGCTCACCGAATCCCGGACCCTCGCCCCATGCGCAGCGCCAACTCTTATCGACGATCTAGACAACTACGCGAAGGGTGGGTTAACACCGCATCATAGGCGAGCGAGCAACCCACAACCCAACTCTCGGGCCACCCTCGTCAACAGGACGCATAGCCGGACCACCCGGGTACTGCCCACCCGGCACTCGGCTATTGGTGTTTGAGATCCGCTACAGGACGGCCCCTGGAATCGATGAACCCACGCGGATGTGCGAGCTAACTGTCGGATCTGGGTGACCTATCGGGTCACGGTCAAAGACTTGAGCGACGCCGCATCTCTGGAGGTGGTGATCCGCTCCGGCAACACCAGTCCGTCGTCGGAGGTGTGTGCCGGGCCAATGCACCAATGAACACACACACCTATCGGATGACTATCGTGATTAATAAGACCAACTCTAGTGACAAGGAGAAGACGATAGAAACGCCTCGCGACTACCTGGAGCTCCAGAGGCGGAGAAGTACTGCTGGTGACTCCATCTCTCAAGTGTTCGGGGAGTTCGGCCAGTCGGTGCAGTGGGATCGGATCTCCCCCACCGATGTTGAGAGCTTCCGGAAGTTACTCGACCGAAGTCCGGGAGAGCACGAGGTACATCGGTTCCTCGAAGGAAAGCCGGAATTCCTTGTTCAGGTCCTGGGCGGAGGTCACGGTCGATGCCAACTCTCCAAGTATCGGGAACGGTTCTTGTCCAAGCCAAAACTTGGAGCAGAGTATATTCCCGATTTCCTCATTGCTGAGGCGAGCTCTATCGGTATTCAATGGCACTGTGTTGAGCTCAAGGCCCCTTCCAAAGGTCTTCAGACCCAAGATGGTCGTGAATTAGCACCTGTGTGTGAAGCTATACATCAGATTCGTGACTGGAGAAAGTGGTTACAGGACAACCGCCGTTATGCAAGGGCTCCTAGCTCCGAGAACGGCCTCGGATTAGCGTCTATCGACTCGAGGATTCCGGGCCTCATCATTGTCGGACGTAGCCAGAATTTGATCCGAAGTTCAACGAGCTTCGCCGTCAGATGGTGGATAGAGAACGGATCTTGATCCACACGTATGATTGGCTCCTCGAGAGAGCTGCTAGCAACAGGAGTGGACAACTGGACCATGAACTGCGCCAGGCTAGACTGAGAGATACCGATGGTCAGGCCTATGGTAACCCTTCGGCGCTCGAACGAACTCAGCTGCGCCGAGAATCGCGAGGCCTAGTCGCCGGATTAGGTAGTGGTGACCTTGTAGAGAGGTCTTCCTCGAACCCAGATCACACCGGCCGCAGGGACATCAGTTCCCTAATTAGTCGTCTCCAGATAAGGCAGACCGCTCGCAGGCAAACTCGACGCCGGAGACGCCGCGGCCTTCGACGCCGCAGGTAGAGACACAGGCTCTAAGCGGCTAAGGCGAGTTTACGGCCTCGTATTCGCTTGGTGGAAGGAGTATACCGAGTTAACCTAAAGTAGATTAGAATGTCTAAGCCCGTATTTCTCCCAGTCTATGGAATCTGTGTCCTAGACGACGGGTTTTCTCGATCATCAGGTTGACAGCTTCGGTGGGTCCGTTCTTGGCGCCGGTGATGACGATCACTGCAATTTACCAGAGTTAATTATCGACATTCCGACAATCTCTCACAGCCTCTGCACTCACGCCTGGGAACCGCGATAATGACCCGCTCATGAAGTCCGCATCCTGGGAGGGCTCGTCAAGCCCCGTCACTCCGCTACGCCTCGCCAGCCCCGGTCAAAAGTAAACGTCTCCGCCTTACCCACCGGATCCCGAATACGCACGACCTTGGCGTCACTTGTTCGTGTACGCTCTACGACGTATAGCCAGTATTCTGTTCGATGTGTTTCTGCCCACTCGAACTGAGTACGCGAAATCCCGACCGGATGATCATCGAGCGTGCCGGTCATCGCCTTAACCTCGCACCATTCGGTTGCGGTCTCCATGGTGGCCCCCCGATACAGGTCGAACCCCGGGTTGTTGGGTGGTGTTAGCTGCCAGTCCTGCTCAGCTTTCAAAACAATCTCGATCGCCAAGCGCTCCAGTTCCATCCGGTCCGAGTGCTCCAGCCCATCGGGATCCGTGTCCTCGCCTTCCGGCACGACGGCGACGTAGGATATGAACGAACGCGAGGTTGCACTGTCGGTCGATCGTTTCTCCGACACGGGCTTGTTGGATTCTGACCCGTCGCCAGAGGCCGCCTGCTTGTCTTCGGCGGCTGACTCCGGACGCTGGCCCTGATCATCCGGCGGACCGTCGTCATCCTTAGTTCTCCCCGACCTGTTTGGCTCTTGGTTCTTGACCCCGAGCCGCTCCCGCAACTTGGCTTCACTCGTCACGCCCAACTGCTGGAGCAGGTCTAGGACACCGCGCTCGATCCCCGCCGCCTCTGCCAACTGCGCCAGCAAAGGCGGCTCGAAGAGAATCTTGGACTGCAAGAAGGCGTTGGGTTCCCACCCGAGTTCCTCGAAAGCGACCGACCCCGGGAGGCGCAGATTGCCCAATGAATCCGGCACCCACCGACGCTTGTCGAGCGTACGCAGGAAGGCCGCGTCAATCAGCGCGGTCTTACTCTCGCGAAAGTATCCCCACGTATACACGACCTGGAAGGGCCGCGAGCCGCGGCGCTTGTTGAGATCAACCAAGGCATCCCAGAGATCATGTGCGCGGCTGGCACGCGCTGCCGCTTCCAGCGTTTCGAGCTTGTCGAACAGAGCGTCCAGCCCTCGGATTGTTTGGTCCGTGATTTCTTTCGACCATGTCGAGCGCTCCAGTCCGGCACGTTGCCGGATAGAGGTTTTGGCCTCCCGGGTCAGATCGCAGCGAACGGGACTAGTTTGTAGGTACCGTGACGCTCCCGACCTCTCCAGCAATTCCCGAACTTCCTTTCCCTTAAGGCAGTCGACACGAGAATCCACAAGAAGTACTTCGCCAACGCCTTCGAACAACCGCCGAAGCCTGCCTGTCGCCAAGTACACGTCGCCGGGTTTTGCCCACTGCTCACGCCGGCCCACGCCGTCAACTGCTCTCACCCAAGGTGCTTCTCGCAACCTCGTCACCAGCCTATCCCGTTGCCCACGTGAGTCCGTCGCCGCTGCGTCGAGCATCAGGGCTACATCGGACGAATACTCCGTCTCCGAATGCATCACTTCGGCCTCCCGATACTTCGGGAGGACATTCCGGATGATGTCGTCGACGGGATCAGGTTCAGTGAGTTTCAGGGACTCCAGAAACTCACGCGCTTCCTCAGTCCGGCAGACGGCATCGCGGACCGTCGGAAAGCTGGTTTTGGCGGCGCCCGGGAGAAACGCCTGGGGGTCACCGTCGACCGCGGGCACGACGTGTGAACCGTCCTCCAGCCGGATGATTGGCCGAGACACCATCCGCGGGCGAAGAGCTCGCTGAGAGCCGAGGAACTTGTAGAGGTCCTGGATCCACTCGTCGGTCTGCTTCTTGAGAAACCCAGCGGTCAGGCGCGACAGAAATGTTTCCGGCGTGAACTCGCGGATCCCAAGCTGCCATACCAGGTACCGACGCAATTCCGGTGTCCTGTCTCGCGAGATCGTTCTGTCGAGCCACTGCAATGGCCTTGGGTGTCCTAGCAAGGCGGCCAGCTGGGTTGAGGACAGCAGTTTCCGCAGCTCTTCGCTCCGGGCCAAGCAGATGTCTAGAGCCCTTGCGTAGGTGCTGCCGAGAACCGGCAGCAACTCCTCTTGCTTCAACGCTCTCTTCGTGTCGTCCAGCAGCTCACGGAACATGGACCCCTTGAACCGAGCCGGGTCTGTCGGGAGGCAGGTGAGCGCGGTCGCGTCCAATAGTCCTTGATCGCGTAGCCACCGCAGGCTCTCGATCAAAAGCGCTCCGGTCTCCCGGACGCAGGTTCGGTTCCACTCGTCCCGAGGGGGCACGTTGTCTCGGCTCGGTGTCGTCCGGTAGGGCCCCTGTAATAGGAAACCGAGGCGCGTCTCTACCACCGTCGGAAAGAATACGACAAGCGGAGACTGCTGCACGGTTCTGAGCGTCCTACAACCGTTCTCGTCCTCCCCCGTCAACCATGCGAGTTCCACTTCGCCGCCCACCTTCCCGTCCTCGGTGTGAACCGGCCGTGAGAACACCAGCCATTCGTCGTCGACTTCCGGCTCGCCCTGTTCCTTGCCGACGACATTCACCCGACGGACACCCGGGCCTTCCCGTGTTGCCTCTCGCAGGTAGACGCCCACCGGCGTGCCATCCACGCTCCAGCTAATCTCGTCGATCTCCTGCAAGAACAACAGCGAGGAAGCGCCCAGCCGCGAGAGCCCAGCCGCGATCTCCGCCTTCCCAGCATCGTCGCCCTCCTGCAATGGGATAAGGATGACTGTCTCATCCATATCCCGCTCGACCGGGTCCACCGCTACCGGCCACACAAAACTCTCGATCGCGAAAGCCTCGGAACCCGAGTGGACCTCTGGCCGATCGCTGAACGCGTAGACCGACTTGAATCCGATCCCGAACCGTCCGATCGCGGTTAAGTCCTTCGTACTCTCACCGATCCCACACACCCCACGGATATCGCCCTCGTCAAACGGGATACCGAAGTGAGACACGCGAAGGCTGTCCCTGCCGAGCCCGAATGAGACCGCTCGCGATCCCTGCCAGTCCGATCTGCGAGCGAGCGCGTCCTCAGCATTCTGAAGCAACTCATAGATGAAATGCGTACGGTCGGCATACCGGTCGGCGAGGAGCATCCGCCCGATTCTGCCAATGTCCGTTCCATATCGGCGTTCGTTGTCCTGGCGTATCGTGTCGTAGTCGTAGGCCATGATTGATCCATACACTCCTATCTGCATCTCTTATTCATCCCGAATCGTACAGACATCACGAAACGCTCACCTGCACCAATTTCTGAGCGACGGCACGGTCCGCTGCTTCCACCCGATGATCCGTCGATCAGTTGTGGCACGACGACGCGGCCATGTCCGGGAGAGCTCCAGTTGGCATGGTGCTGGCCGTCTTGGCGTGGTTTCAGGAGGCTCAGGGGCAGGCTCTGCGTCTAGAGCGTCGGCCAGGGGCGTAGGTCTATGGCTAGGAAGGTGACTTAATTGGTGATCTTTTGATCATTGTTCTACGCACGTGAGAGCGGGGACGTCAAACGGTGAATGTGGCAGAGACAGCAGATACCCACCCGCGATCTGGCGAGATAGCGCGATCGCGGCAACGCTGATGGCGGATGCCGCGATGCCCATCGCGTCGGCGCCGGAGCCATGGAAAGTCGGGACCGAGCAGCCCCGGGCTGGTGTGAGTGGTGGGTGCGCGTCGTGATCCCAGAACGTGCGATGTGCGGTCAGGCTCGGGTCGATGTCAGCACGTTTGCGCAGGGCCTGGTCAAGATCGGAGGTCGTAGTCGTTGGCGTGCCGTCGGTAACTGTGACAACTCCAAGGGTTGCGGTCTGGTTGTCGGTGGATGCCTGGACGACCGGCACACGGAGGGTCCCTTGCCTCTGGGCATCGTCAACGGCTGCGTTGACCGCAGTGTTCACACTCGTGTCGATAATGAAGTCGCAACTGTCGGCGTCCTCCAACAGTCCTGTCTGGGCGTAGCCAGCGACGCCTGCGATCTCGCAGTTGTCGGAGAGGTGTCTGAGCCTGTCAGCGAGAGCCTCGGCCTTCGGGCGTCCGACGTCGTTCTCGGCGTAGTTCTGCCGGACCAGAAGGCCACGGGTGACGAACCCGGGGTCTCGCAGCATCACGTACCGGGCTCCGGCCCTTACGAGTAGTTCGGCTATCCAAGAACCCAGGGCTCCGCACCCCCATACAGCAATCTTGGAGCCGGTGTATACCGCCACCGGTCGGTCGATATCACGGCGCACAGCGATTTCCGGGCGCTGATCGTCTACGTATGTCCACTCCACTGATGCTTCATCGTTATTCGAAGCCTGAGAGGTAGCGCTCCGCGCTGCGGCGAGGGCTTTGGTGGCGTCCTGGGCGCGTAGGCGCCATCCGATGAGGTGCCGATCTTCGCTGTTGTCTCTGGCTGGGCCAGGTACTGCGATGATCACATGGAGGTGCTCATCATCGCCGAGACGGCGGATCAGGCGGCGCAGGGACGTCTGCAGGACTCGTCGCTGACCCCTGTCGAGTTGTTGGCGGACGATCGTCACGAGGTCTGAGAGATGGTCGCCGCCACCCATTGGCAGGTACTCAGGGAGAACGACAAGCAGGCCGGGAACCAAGCCGGGCTCGGACGGAGCCCCCCACGATGCGATGTCGACTCGATGATCGGCTCTCGACCGTAGCCCGATACGTCGCACGATGTCCTCATCGGATGGGTTATCCGGTATCGAGAGCGCCGCCACCACTGTGGGAGCACCCTCGGTGCGATGAAGCACTCCACCGACGGGGTGGTAGAGGGCTGTCGCAGCGTCGAATCGGCCACCGATAGCATCCTCGAACCACTCCCACAGTCTCAAGAGGAAGCCCTGCATGCCTCGGGTGGGGTCCCACTCGGTGCCCGGGTCGAGGTAGATGCAGAGCCGTCTCCCCTGCAAAACATGGGGGAACCCGGCCCACCGTAGGTGATCGACTTCCACCTGAGGTGGCATCGTCGGATACTTCGAAGCGATCAGCCCAGTCACGCGCTCGCGTGGCCGTGCCTGTAGTCCTCCGGCCCTCCGAGCGAAGCCGCTGGTGTCGATCTCGAGGGTTAACACCGCGTACCCTCGCCATTCACCCACATCGACCAGGTCTATCTGGTCTGAGGAGTCGGTGAATCGCCTTATCTCCTCGACCGCGGACCGTTGCGCCTCGGCTAGATCATGCACCATGGACTTCAGCCTGCACGGCCCGATCGCGAGGCAATTGAAGGAGCGACAGCGCCAGCAGTCAGTCCGGATAGCCGGGCGGCGGACGAAGGCCTTGAGGAGTCCGAGCGGCCCGCGGGAGGGTTGAACTTGTCCCCGAACAGGTCGCGCCACGCCTTAGCCGACTTCGCGGCATCAGGCTCGTCGAAGGCGGCTCGCATCGCTGCTGCAATGCTGTGGATACGGTCTCGAAAGTTGCGATACGTAGCATCAGCCCACCGATGATCAAAGTTCGTGCCGTCACCCGCCGGGTTGGACAACGAGGGCTTGTCCGGCCGGGATTGAAGCCACATATCGAGATCCTCGACAATGTTGACCAATGCAGTTGGGATGTTGGTGTACGCGCTCGGGGTTAGCGCGCTGGCTTTCGTGACCTGCAATCCCAGCACGGTGGTCAAGATGACGGACTTGACGCCGTCGAAGCTTCCACGTTCGTTGCGTAGGTACTTCATGAGTCGAACTACGCGCCGGAACTGCCCCGAAGTCAGCTGGTCGCGGCGCTTCACCCAGTCAGTCAGGCCCTGCGGATTGGTCGATCCGTACTCGGGTTCCCATGTGTTGTCGTCACGGTTGACAATGACCCGGCGACCGTTGGCCAGGGAGATCAGGGGAACGATGTCGAGGTGGCAGCCGACTTCGTTCTCCGGGGCGTACTCGAGCCAGACGCAGCGGCACTTGCGGCCGTGCTTCTGCTTGGAGTAGGTCGAGTGACGGTGTAGAACGTTATAGACCGCGTTGAGATAGTCCTTCGGCTCCCATCCCGCCTGCTCCTTCATGAGCAATAGGAAGTCTGCGTCGAATTCGCCGCCGGACTTCGGCCGGACGATCGTGCGCTGGGCCCAGGACCCTTGCCGAGACTTACCCGTAACCTCGAGGTCGGCCTTGAGCGCCTTGTAGACGGCCTCGACGCGCGCTTCAAGCTTTTTGAGCCGCGTTTTGTCGATGTTGACGGTGTCCTTCAAGAACGTCTTGAAATACTCGGCGTGCTGCATGTCAATTGACCTCCATGACTGGTC
>Ga0209754_1001393_pt1 | contig 24493 bp, 24 predicted proteins | sample MesohylBB_FD_187295 | JGI IMG/M metagenome (GOLD analysis project Ga0209754, IMG submission 187295) | Host-associated microbial community of the marine sponge Aplysina aerophoba from Gulf of Piran - sponge mesohyl, lysed by bead beating... | ecosystem: Host-associated > Porifera > Sponge >... | reverse complement strand
CCATGGCACGTCATGGCCGCTATGTAACCTTTTATATCGCCCAGTCAGCAGCGCAGGCCTGGCAACGTTTCTGGGAATACTTTCAGCAGTTGCGATGGCATACCGTGCCGGAATATTGAAGCTGAGCTTTTCCGCTACACGCGGAATTAATGCCTGCTTCGGGCCGGACTCCTGAAGCAGATCCCCTCCTCGGAGGCGATTCCTGGGACGAGGGCAGAGCGAAACGTAACCCTCTGTAGGACTGGACTGCACATGAGGGATGGGTAGACCTGGAATCTACCTCTCCCAACCGGAAAATACGCGAAAATCATCTCGCTTGTCGTCCCAATCGGGAAGGCGAACTCGCAGATTCCGGCTCACACCGGAAATCCTGACTCCGCACAACCAAAGACGCATCTTGTAGCCTTGGGAAAATTCATGATGAATAATATGGGCTGTAGATTGTTTTTGGCAACCCCAAGCTGCATTGCTCCCTTGTTTTCTGAGATTCAGAGCAGGTGGGGATACACCTACTGTGAGGAAATTATTTGTGAGACCCTCTGCACATCGGAGTGGGAGATCACAATTATTGAGCAAATCAAATTTTGACCCAGACTTTCTAGGGAGTAGGCTCATTTCTTTCGAATGCGGCGAGCGGAGCCCTCTGCCTAGTCGAGGCTATCAATTGGATTCGGGTAGCCCCATGTTACAGTTTTCTGGCAGACTGCCCCTCAGTTACTGTCTGCCTAATCCGGCCATAACTTGCTGTACCTGATTCCCGAATGTACGCGCTTTCTCAATGACCTCTGCCTCATCCACGGTTAATATCACACGGTCGCGAACGACGATTCGTCCGTTCACGACCACGGTCGTCACATCGCTTCCACGCACTGCATACACAAGGTGTGAATAGACACGATAAAGCGGCGTAAGCCCGGCACGTTGCATATCAACCAGCACAATGTCGGCACGTTTACCCTGCTCAAGTGATCCGATTTCGTCATGCAGGTTCAGCACTTTGGCACCACCCATGGTTGCCATTCGGAATACAGTTTCCGCTGGTAGAACAGCAGGATCACTCAGCATAAATTTCTGAATCTTAGCGGCAGTATCCATCTCGTCGAACAGATCGAGATCATTATTGCTCGCGGAACCGTCCGTTCCTAGTCCCACTGGAATTTGTGCAGCGAGCAATTCAGCAACCGGAGCTGCTCGTGCGATCCCGAGCTTCATATTACTCTGGGGGTTATGCGCAATTCCGGCACCACTTCCGGCGAGGCGTTTGATATCCTCATCGGACAAGAAGATTGAATGAGCAAGGATGGTTCCAGGTCGGAGTGCATCAATGGAGTCAAGCGCCTCAATCACTCCCATACCGGTTAATTCACGAACAGTGGCATCCTCGGAGGAATCCTCAGCGACATGGATCTGAAAGGGGGCCTCATAGCGTTCAGCAAGTCGGAAGGCGGCTTCAACCGCTGCAAGAGGTGTAGTGTAGAGTGCGTGCACGGCAACGGCCGGGACCACGGTAGGATGATTCTGGTATTGTTCCATGAACGAAGCAGCATCGGCGAGTGATGCTTCGGGGGTCGAATAGTCCGGCGCGGGAAAGCCGATGACATGGGGACCGGTTACCGCGCGGATCCCGGCGTCAATTGCAGCTCGCGCTATGTCGTCGCGGAAGTAGTACATGTCTACAAACGTGGTGGTACCACCCTTCAACATCTCAATTGATGAGAGCAGAGTGCCCTGGTAGACAAAGTCGGGTGCCACGAGTGCGGCCTCTGCCGGAAAGACGTAGTCGTTAAGCCAAGTCAGTAACGGAAGATCGTCGGTAAGACCGCGCAGAAGAGACATCGCGGCGTGACCATGGGTATTGATCAGGCCGGGAATGACTAGGTGATTTGTTGCGTCAATCAATATCGCGCCGTTTGGTCGGGGCATATCAACCTCAAGTAACGCAGCGATGCGGTCACCTTCAACGAGCACCGCACCACCCTTAAGGATGGTTCCAGCACTGTCCATCACGACTACCGTGCCACCGTCAATGAGGATGGGACGGTTGTCTTGGGAGGTGCTACTGCTCTGACCAACCTCACTATCCCCGGTGCACCCCATGATTAGGGTCAGCTGGAATGCCATAAGCCACCCCAGTAGAATGTGACTCCCATTATGTAAATCTTTGTACATGGCGGAAAGCATTAACCTTGGCAGTCCGTGGTTCTATACCCAAGACGAGTTTTGAAAAAAGAACTCTTGCTCCAGTGTGTATGGTGGGAGACCCCGTCAGAGAAGCTTAAAGGAGATTTTCCTGAGCAAAGGCTACAAGAAAATTTTCAGAAAGATACAACCAAACCATCTTCGCAAGGAGATTCGTGCAAAATGGCCTTGCAACCCAAGCGATCTGGGTACCAGTAAACACTCACGAGGCCAAGGAAATCCTCAATTCGGAAGGTTTTGCGGGAATCTTCAAGGTGTGCCAGACGCAGTGCTTTCCATAACGTGCCAGTTCGTATACCATCGTCGTATTGGCTATAAAGCACGTCTTGTATAGTGTGAGATCTAATAATGGCAGGACGTTCCCGCTGATAATAGCATCAAACTTCACATGATTGCCCGAAAAACAGTGTTTCCGGTGAACATTACTTGATTCAGGTTCCGCCTTCCAAAGACGGACTGTGAGACGGCTTCCTTCCTCAATGATATCCGGTTCTGTTCCATTGTGATTCCGCGAGAATATCCTTGAAAAGTCCATTTCGGGCATCCCTTACAACACCTGCTCTCATTTTTCCACCGTCACTCCGCTCGGAAGTCGCCTTGGAGAAATGATCTCCAATCGATCCGAATTCGTTGATATTTCGATGTCAGTTTTTGGGAATTATAGTGAATAATTGAAACAATTCTGATGCCGCAATTGCAAGAAGTACTCACCATCAAACAGGCTGCCACTCATAAAAGTAAAGAGCCTGATAAATATTTCGATGCTCAATAGCTCCGGCCGCATGCACCGCTGTCAACGCTTCATGTTGGTCCTCACGAAACAACATGCATGACTCGCAGAGATATGTGATAGATTGCATCTTCATAACGCAGGACTTTCACCCGCTACACTTTGCCAGTTAGCCTGGCGTACAAACTTTCTTTTTCAAACGAATTCCCTGTTTTGCCTTAAAGGAACGGGGCAATAACAAGCGCAACCACCGCAATGAGCTTAATCAAAATATTTAAGCTCGGACCGGACGTGTCCTTGAACGGATCACCCACCGTATCGCCAACTACAGAGGCCTTATGTGCCTCTGTCCCCTTCCCTATAGTTACTCCATTAATATTGATCCCTGCTTCAATACGTTTCTTAGCATTATCCCACGCTCCACCAGCATTCGATTGGAATATTGCAAATAAAACACCGGAAACGGTTACACCAACAAGTAGGCCACCAAGCATATCCGGGCTGATGAATCCAACGATTACCGGTACCAAAATGGCCAATAGGCCGGGGGCAATCATTTCCCGGATTGCCGCTGCGGTTGAGATGTCGACGCATTTAGCGTACTCCGCTGTAGCCGTCCCTTCGCGCAACCCCGGAATCTCCCTGAACTGTCTGCCAACCTCCGTAATCATATCAGCCGACGCACGCCCTACTGCACCCATAGCCATAGCGCTGAACACGTAAGGCAGTGTGGCCCCAATTAAAAGGCCGGCAAGTATGTTCGGTTTAGCGACATTGATCGTTTCAAGCCCAGCCTGCTGCATAAATGCGGCGAACAGTGCCAGTGCAGTCAGCGCCGCCGAACCAATAGCAAAACCTTTGCCTATGGCCGCTGTCGTATTACCAACCGCATCCAGTTTATCAGTTCGTTCCCGGACCTCTGCCGGCAAGTGCGCCATTTCCGCGATGCCACCCGCATTATCACTGATTGGACCATACGCATCCACCGCCAACTGAATACCGGTGACCGATAGCATCCCCACCGCAGCAATGGCAATCCCGTAAAGACCGGCAGTGCTGAAAGCTCCGATAATAGCCAAAGCAATCACTAATGCAGGAACTCCAGTTGAATACATACCTGCCCCCAACCCCGAAATAATATTAGTTGCCGCCCCGGTTACACTCTGCTTTGCTATAAGAAGCGTCGGTAGTGTGCCCGTCGATGTAAAATATTCAGTTGCGAGACCAATAAGCACGCCGGATACCAATCCGATGAGCATTGCCCAAAACACTCCCACCGCTGTATAGACCTTTTCACCCACAATGCTCGTAGTGGCAACCCATTCACTCGGCAACATCCAGGTGATCACAAAAAAAGCGAGTACAGCCATAACTGCACTCGCACCAAATTCACCAAGGTTCAGTCCTGTCTGGGGGTTGCCGCCCTCCTTCACACGAACGAAAAAGGATCCCAGCACAGAGACTAAAATACCTACGGCCCCAAGCACCAGAGGAAGGACCACTGCACTCAAATCACCTAACGCCGCACCCGAGCCCTCAAATACCGTCAAGAAGCCCGTACCAAGCACCATTGCACCGATGATTGAGCCAACATAACTTTCGAAGAGGTCTGCTCCCATACCGGCAACATCTCCGACATTATCTCCGACGTTATCGGCAATCGTCGCAGGGTTACGTACATCGTCTTCCGGGATTCCTTCGTAAACCTTGCCGGCCAGATCGGCACCCACATCCGCAGCCTTGGTGTATATCCCACCACCTACGCGCGCAAAAAGGGCTATGGAAGAAGCCCCCAGAGAAAACCCAGAAATAACGTCTATAACCTTGATCGTCGACCAGTCAGTCAATCCGCTGTACGCCAAAAACAATCCAGCAAGCCCCAGAATACCCAGACCAACCACACATAATCCCATCACAAGACCGCCGGAAAACGCAATGTTGAGTGCATCGGATAACCCCGTTCGTGCTGCATTGGTCGTCCGAACATTCGCCTTTGTAGCCACACGCATACCAATGAATCCAGCAGCTCCACTGCAGACCGCCCCAACCAGAAATGATACAGCAATGAGTGGGGAGCGACCTGAGTCTGCTCCTCCCATCAAGCCTGTCACAGCCAGAATGGCAGCTACTGAACAGACAAAGATTGAAAGAACACGGTACTCCCTTTTCAGAAAAGCCTGTGCTCCTCGTGCTATATAGCCGGCAATCACTATCATTTGCTCGGTGCCGGGAGATTGCCTGGCAATCCATCTTGCCCGAGTCCAGGCAAAGAAAAGCGCTACCAACCCACAAGCGCATACCAGAGAAATCAAAGGAACTACTTGCATTACAAAACTGAATAGAGATTAAAAATTAAGTGGTCGAATCTGAAGGCCCAGGGCAGGTGTGCTGCCGATACGTGTATTCATCAGCGGTTCAGCTTATCTGTATCTCCACGGCCAACTGCCTTGGAACGTACATTAGTTCGCCGATTAAACTGATTCATCGCTGACACAATCCCATCCACAACGTACATCAGTGCTGCATCCCGTGCGTTGTTGAGCGTCGTATCCATAATGATTTTTTCTTCTTCATTGAACCCGGATAAGACATGATCTGCCTGCCTGCCCCGCTTGAAGTCTTCTCCGATTCCTATTCGCAATCTCGAGATATTCTCATCTCCAAGGCTCTCAATGACACTTTGCATTCCGTTGTGCCCTCCCGCACTTCCTCCCTGACGTAACCGCAAAGTTCCGACAGGCAAATAGATATCATCCAGCACTACCAGTAATTCCTTTACATCCAGGTTCATTCGGCGTTGAAGGCTGCGCGCTGATTCCCCTGCACGATTCATCCACGTTTGAGGCTTTGCCACGACAAAGGTGTAACCACGCCAGCGCCCTTTGCCTGTGATTGAGTTAGTTCGGAGATTTGGATTCAACGATATTTTGCACCGCTCTGCAATCCGGTCGACCACCTCAAATCCCACATTATGACGGGTACCTGCATACGTCGCACCTGGATTACCTAGTCCAAGAATCACGCGTTTTCGTCGCGCCATAGGAACCACCTGTAAGCGGTCTCTTTCTGGCCTTATTCGTCAATTTCTTCTTCCTCTATCTCCTCTTCCCCTTCTTCTATTTCGGCCTCAGCAGCACGCGGAGCCTCTACAGTCATCAGAATTTGGTCATCCGGCGCCAGAAAGTCCAACGTGTCCTCTTTTACGTCACGTACATGAAGAGATTGGCCAATTTCCACTTGACTGATATCTACATCAATCTGGATGGGAATGTCCCGTGGAAAACAGCTTACCGCCAGCTCATTAAGCACATAACTCGGCAACCCGCCTTCGGCTTGTCCGACCGATACACCAACAAAGTTGAGGGGTACAGGAAGTGTCACCTTCTCACCCGCCTGCAGAACTTGGAAGTCTACATGCATGGGGCGGTCAGTGACCGGATGATAGGCCACATCCTTGACAATGCAATCCCAGCTGTCCTTTCCAAGATTCACGCTAACAATGTGTGTGCGATTGGTGAAAATGAGCGGCTTGAGACTCTTCTCGCTGGTTGTAAAGGATTGTGCCCCTACATGATGTCCATAGAGGACGCACGGCACATTTCCTTGTCTACGCGCTGCCCTGGCCGCGGCCTTTCCGGGTGTACGCGCTTCTGCTGTGATCGTAATAGCGTTCATACAAAAATGATGACTTACGGATTGAACAGGGTAGAAACTGAGTCGTCAGTTGCAATGCGCTGAATCGCATCAGCAAACATCTCTGCAACACTGACCACCTCCACAAATTCAGACTCACGTCTGAGTGGGACACTGTCGGTAACCACGAGTTTGCTCAAAACAGAGGACTCAATCCTTTCATAGGCTTTACCTGACAAGAGCGGATGTGTACATGCTGCCATGATTTCGCGTGCTCCGGCTTCCCTGAGAGCATTGGCGGCGTTCGTCAAGGTCCCCGCCGTGTCAATTATATCGTCAATTAGGAGCACATTGAGCCCCTTGACCTCACCAATAATATTCACGATCTCCGCCTTATTCGGATGTGGTCTCCGCTTATCTATGACCGCAAGATCTGTATTGAGACTATTGGCATAAGCACGGGCCATCTTGATCGCTCCTACATCCGGAGCAACCACCACCAGATTCGTCAGGCGGAGTTTTCGAAAATAGTCCGTGAATACTGCTGAAGCGTATAAATGATCCACAGGAACGTTGAAAAAACCCTGAATTTGTGAAGCATGCAAATCCATGGTCAGAACCCGATTTATGCCTGCTGTTTGCAACAGGTCTGCCATCAGCTTCGCAGCGATAGGCACCCTCGGCTGATCTTTGCGTTCCTGACGTGCATAACCAAAGTAGGGGATCACAGCATTGATCCGGGCCGCGGAGGCTCGTTTGGCAGCATCTATGAGTAGCAGAAGCTCCATCCAGTTATCTGCGTTCGGATATGTACTCTGGACAATGAAGAGATCTCTACCCCGAATAGACTCCTGATACTTTGCATACAGTTCACCATCTGAAAACACAACACGGCTGAGCTTGCCAAGTGACTGGCCGTAGGCAGTAGCAATCCGCTCTGCAAGTGCCGGGTTGCTACTGCCAGTAAATATCCCTATGGGTAACTCTCGATATGATGCCATTCCCTCAAGTCTGCGTTGTACTAAAATAATCAAGTTGCCCGGGGAGGACTCGAACCTCCACCGACGGCTCCAAAGGCCGCTGTCCTGCCATTAGACGACCGGGCAGTCACTAAATCTGAGGGCAAAGCCCGTTACCTTGCATACGCAAAGATAAAAACTATAACTTGGTCAATCACCTAACACTACGACAACCATCAATGGAACCCCCAACCATCGGCATTATTGGCGGAATGGGACCACAAGCCGGACTGGCCCTTGCCGAAAAAGTCATCGCGGAAACCAATGCCGTAAGAGATCAGGAGCATCTTCCAATGGCGCTTCTTTCCTACAGTCACAAGATTGGAGATCGCAGTGCATATGTATTCGGACAAATTACGAAGAATCCCGGATTTGCCATCGCTTCTGTAGCCCGCACACTTGCTGAGTTGGGAGTTCGCGTCGCAGGTATACCCTGCAATTCTGCACACGCTCCAGAAATTTTCAACACGCTGACAAGCTCACTGAAGGGCGTGAATATCCGCATACTACATCTTATCCAGGAAACCATTCGACACGTACAGGAAACACTGCCAGTTATAACTAAAGTCGGATGTCTATCAACACTGAGTGTTCATCGTCTGGGCTTGTACCAATCCGCAGTGGAAAGTGCCGGCCTTACCCCAATTATGCCCAGCGACGAAATAGCCGAGCATGTGGTACACCATGCTATATTTGATCCAAAGTTTGGAATTAAAGCCAAATCGGCTCCTGTTACTCGACAAGCACGCGAAATGGTTCTTTCAGCTGTACGCACATGTTGTGATCTGGGCGCGGAAGCTGTAATCCTGGGATGCACAGAACTACCACTTGCTGTACCGCATATGCCAGATGTGACACTCATCGATCCTGCTCGTGCACTGGCACGCGCACTGATCCGGGAAACATCTCCACAAAAGCTTGCCCCGCTCTTAACAAAATAGTCAATTGGTGAGCATTCAGGTTGTACCTTTGTTTAGATATGAACATACGCTTAATAACTTAGGACGGTCTATACATCGCTGATGCCGCGGACCTTGATCACTGGTGGCGCTGGTTTCCTAGGATCTCATCTGTGTGACCGGCTACTGAACGATGGGCATGAGGTTGTCTGCATGGACAACTTCCTGACCGGATCGCCCGATAATATTGCGCACCTGACGCAACGTTCGAGGTTTACTTTTCTCGAACACGACGTAACTGAATACATTGAGATTGAAGGCCCGTTGGATTATGTCCTTCACTTTGCAAGCCCGGCCTCTCCTATCGATTACTTGCGGCTTCCGATTCAAACGCTCAAGGTTGGTGCTCTTGGCACACATAATGCACTCGGGCTGACCAAAGCCAAGAGTGCTTGTTTCCTGCTGGCATCAACGAGCGAAGTGTACGGTGACCCCCAGGAGCATCCACAAAAAGAGACTTATTGGGGTAACGTAAATCCAGTTGGATTGCGCGGGGTATACGATGAAGCCAAGCGGTTTGCCGAGGCACTTACAATGGCCTACCATCGCTACCACGGTTTACAGACACGCATTGTGCGCATCTTCAACACATATGGCCCTCGCATGCGTTTAAATGACGGACGAGCGCTACCCGCCTTTATGCGTCAGGCGCTTTGCGACGAGTCCGTTACGGTCCACGGAACAGGTGAACAAACACGATCCTTCGCTTACGTGGACGACACTATTGAGGGGATCGTACGACTCCTCTACAGCAATGTCACGCAACCTGTTAACATCGGGAGCCGTGATGAAATTTCTATTATGGACTTCGCGAAAGAAATTATTTCGCTGACAAATAGCAAGAGTACTATCACACAGCACAAGCTTCCCGAAGACGACCCAAAAAGTCGACAACCAGACACCTCTCTGGCCCATCAACTTCTTGGCTGGAGCCCGCGCGTAGACCGGATCGAAGGACTGCAGCGCACACTCGCTTACGTTCGTCAAAAAATTAGACAGACGGCCTGACTGTATGCATCTTGCCCATCCAGACGCCTCCATTTACGTGGCTGGACATAAAGGACTATTGGGGCGATCGATAGTCAAGAAACTTCATGCGAACGGGTATATGAACCTGCTGCTTCGAACAAGCAGCGAGCTGGATCTCCGCTCTCAAAACTCTGTCAATGATTTTTTTGCACAGGAACAGCCAGAATACGTTATCCTGGCCGCGGCTCGTGTAGGAGGTATACTTGCTAATGATCAGTACCCCGCAGATTTTTTGGGTGATAATCTCCTGATACAGAACAATGTATTGCAAGCTGCAAAAAACAGCGGCGTGAAACGTCTGATCTTTCTAGGCAGCACATGCATTTATCCCCGGGAAGCTCCGCAGCCTCTAAAAGAAACTGCATTGCTCACCGGACCGCTCGAAATCACCAATCGGTGGTATGCTGTTGCCAAGATTGCCGGAGTTGTTCAATGCCAGGCACTTCGCCGGCAGCATGGATGTGATTTTGTTACACTCATGGCAACCAATCTCTATGGTCCGGGAGATAACTTTGACCTGGCCTCGAGCCACGTACTGCCTGCACTCATGCGCAAGTTTCATGAAGCACGCACACGGGGCGACGACCGTGTATCTGTGTGGGGCTCCGGCAAACCCCGGAGAGAATTTCTGTACAGCGAAGACATGGCCGATGCCTGTGTGTTCGTGCTGAAAACCCCGGAAAACCAGATCAACCGTGTAGCCCCTGACTCGATGCTGAACGTAGGCTACGGGAAGGATCTTAGTATCAAGGACCTATGTGTACTGCTCCAAGAAGTCATCGGCACAAACTGCACGCTCGACTTTGACCGGTCCAAGCCTGATGGCACGCCCCGCAAGCTTGTAGATGTTTCTCGCCTTACACAGCTGGGTTGGCAAGCTCCAACATCATTGCGAATGGGTATACAAAAGACCTACACCTGGTACCAGGCACACTGCTCATGAAAGAAAAAATAGCCCTGATCACGGGAGTGACTGGTCAGGACGGCGCATATCTCTCTGAGCTTCTGCTGAGCAAGGGATACGTTGTTCACGGTGTCAAACGCCGTGCCAGTCTCTTCAACACCCAGCGGGTTGATCACCTGTACACGGATCCTCATGTAGGTGAAGCCCGGTTCCGGCTTCACTACGGCGATCTTACAGATTCTACAAACCTTATCCGCATTGTACAGGAGGTCCAGCCGGACGAGATCTACAATCTGGGAGCACAAAGCCATGTGCAGGTAAGCTTTGAAACTCCCGAGTACACAGCTAATGCAGACGCGGTCGGTGTTCTGAGACTACTGGAGGCAATGCGTATTCTCGGTATAGGGGATCGTGTCCGTTTCTATCAGGCATCTACCAGTGAACTATTTGGCAACGCGTCAGAGTCACCTCAGTCCGAAAAAACTCCATTCTGCCCGCGCAGTCCCTACGGCACCGCTAAACTCTACGCGTACTGGATTACCGTCAACTACAGAGAGGCTTATGGCATGTACGCATGTAACGGTATCCTTTTTAACCACGAAAGTCCGCTGCGTGGAGAAACCTTTGTGACACGCAAGATCACCAGAGCGGCTGCCCGAATAAAACTCGGGATTGATCAGAAGCTGTACCTGGGTAACCTGGATGCCAAAAGAGATTGGGGGCACGCACGTGACTACGTGGAGGGCATGTGGTTTATGCTGCAGCAGGAAGAGCCTCGTGACTACGTATTAGCGACCGGACGGGCCACCTCAGTTCGGACCCTCTGTTCACTGGCATTCAGGAAAGTCGGACTACCTTTGGAATGGACCGGAACGGGCAGAGAGGAAAAAGGCCGCTGTGTCAAAACGGGGCAGACACTGGTGGAAGTGGATCCACGCTACTACCGACCGTCCGAGGTCGACCACCTGCTGGGAGATGCCTCCCGAGCGCGAAAGGAGCTCGGCTGGGCACCAACCACTTCCTTTGAAGAACTGGTCGAAGAGATGGTCGAACGAGATCTGCAACGAGAACAGGCATCCTCCGTTTAGGTGGATCAAAGCGCCGAAAGTTGCATTGATCCAGCCCCAAACTACAACTTCACAAATGCATGAATCCTTGAACGGGATCGTCCTTGCTGGCGGCACAGGGAGTAGGCTTTACCCTCTCACCAAAGTCACCAACAAACACCTGTTGCCGGTTGGCCAATACCCCATGATTTATCATCCGCTCATGCGGCTCAGAGAGGCGGGTATTGAGCGTGTTGCTGTGGTAACCAGTCCAGAGCACATGGGTGATGTCGTCAACCTGCTCGGCAGCGGAAGAGCGCTTGGGCTGGACCTGACTTACCGCGTGCAGGATAAGCCGGGCGGTATCGCACAGGCCCTCGGACTCTGTGAAAATTTTGCCGCTGGTAAACCCTTCCTAGTTGCCCTCGGAGATAATGTTCTGGAAGATAATCTTATCAAAGAGGCTAAGGTCTTTCAGAACCAAAAGCAGGGCGCAAGAATCCTCCTGAAAGAGGTCCCTGACCCCGAACGTTATGGAGTCCCCCGGTTTGAAGGAGATCGGATCGTAGAAATAACAGAAAAACCAACAAACCCCGCAAGCAAGTATGCGGTGACCGGACTTTATTTTTACGATGCGCAGGTGTTTGACTTTATCCGCACACTCTCACCAAGTCGGCGTGGAGAATATGAAGTCAGCGATCTCAATTCCGCTTATGTCAATCAAAGCGAACTTACCTATGGCGTGCTCAAAGGCTGGTGGGGGGACGCAGGGACACTTGAGGGTTGGCATGAGGCCAATCAACTTGCGCGACACCTTGTCTACCCCACTCTGAGCCCCCAAGAAGAAGCAAACGAATGACTTGGGAAACGGGCACCGTGTATGATTGTGTAGTTCGGCAGCTAATACATTATGCAGATGCTCGCGGCTGGCTGTCAGAAATTTTCCGACATGATGAACTTGCTCCGGAAGTGCACCCTACTATGGCATATGTCTCCATGACACGTGCCGGTATTACACGCGGCCCCCACGAGCATCTGCACCAAACGGATATTTTCGCCTTTCTGAGCGGCACGTTCAGACTCTATCTGTGGGATAATCGTAGTGAATCGCCAACCTATAGAGTCCGTCAGGTACTTGACACCGGAAGTAATAACCCTTGCACTGTACAGGTACCCCCAGGAGTGATTCATGCATACCGCAATATCGGAGCGTCTGATGCGCTCGTCATTAACTGCCCGAATCGACTATATGCAGGATACGGAAAAGCGGAAGCGGTGGACGAGATCCGCTGGGAAGAACGAACAGACCATAATCTAATTCTAGACTAGCCCGTGAAACTCATTATCCCCATGGCTGGCCGTGGCAAGCGGCTGCGCCCCCAGTCATCAATCACCCCCAAACCGCTCCTGACCGTACGCGGTCAATGTATGGTGGAGCGTATCGTAGAAAAGTTCACCCATACGCTCCCACGGCCAGTAACCGATGGGGTTTTCATTTTGGGACCTGGTTTTGATCGCAAAGCATACGAGATACTGGATGCCGTTTGCGCACGACATAACATACATGCGCATTACGTGATCCAGGAAGAAGCAAAGGGAACCGCCCATGCAGTGATCTGCGCAGAGGAATTTCTGGATGGCGAGGGCGTCGTCGTTTACGCGGATACGGTATTTGATATGGATCCTGTACATGACTTGGGCAACAGCGATGTGGTTACCTGGATCAAAGAGGTGGACGATCCTAGCAGGTTCGGCGTTGCCGTTCGCGAGGGCGACCGCGTAACTGCTTTTGTAGAAAAACCACAGAAGTTTATTTCCAACGAGGCGTTGATTGGCATCTACTATGTGAAAGAACTCAGCAAACTCAAGTCTGCAATCCAGGTGCTTTTCGACAAAAACATCTGTGGTAAGGGTGGGGAGTACTATTTGACTGATGCTTTTGATTTGATGCTGAAACAGGGCCTGACCTTTCGGACAGCTGCGGTAAAAGCATGGCTTGACTGCGGTACACTAGAAGCCTTTATGGAAACAACCCGCTATCTGTTACATCACGAGCCGCAGGATACTGTGCGACCCGGCTGCACGCATTCAGTCATTCTGGAACCTGTGTACATTGCTGAAGACGCTGTTGTTGAAAATTCGGTCCTTGGACCCTATGTAGCCGTTGAGTCTGGTGCCTACATCGGAAACTCGGTCATTCGCAACAGCATTATTTTTGAATCTGCGAAAATCACTGACACTGTACTAAACAAATCGATGGTCGGTGTAAATAGTTCTGTTTCAGGTAAAGCCACCCAGTTAAACGTTGGCGATCACTCGCATTTGTCCTGATGTCGGTGCGGGTGTTGCGAATTCATCCCGGTGACAACGTCGCTGTTGCATTGGTTACGCTCCCTGCAGGCATTGAGTTCCTGCCCGGTTGCTTAACCAGATCGCCTGTCCCTGCCAAGCATAAGGTCGTGACGGATTTCATCCGCCAGTCAGAGGCCGTGGTTATGTACGGAGTAATAGTTGGTCGGGCACTGCGGGATCTTCATGTTGGAGACCGCCTCAACCGCAGTGATCTGGTGCACGATACCTCGGGGTACAGTGTACGGTCCACGCACAGGCCCCAGGCCTGGCAGGCTCCTGATGCCTCTCATTGGGAGGAGACAACCTTCCTGGGGTACCACCGAAGCGATGGTCAGGTAGGTACAGCCAATCACTGGATTGTGCTTCCGCTGGTGTTTTGTGAAAACCGAAATATTGATGTACTCCGCCGCGCCTTTGAAGATGAACTGGGATACAGCCGAATTTCTCCTTACCGTCAACAAGTCGCTGCACTAGCGTATGCATACCGTACGGGTAACTCAACGGAAGACACAATAGAGACATCGGTTGTATCGGAGCGACTTTTCGAAAATGTAGACGGCGTGCATTTCCTCACACACCAACTGGGATGTGGTGGAACACGTCAGGACGCCAGGAGCCTGTGCGGCCTTCTGGCGGGTTACTTAAACCACCCAAATGTATGTGGTGGAACTGTACTAAGTCTGGGTTGTGAGAACGCCGAATCAAAAATACTAATGGAGGAGCTGCACAAGCGCAATCCTGCTTTTGACAAGCCTCTCCGGGTGTTCCGACAGCAATCATTCGCGAGTGCAGATGCCCTTATCACTGATGCCATTGCGTACACTTTCTCTGGCCTGCAAGAGGCAAACAACCTTCGACGCGCTCATGCACCACTGAGCAAACTTACCCTGGGACTTGAATGTGGGGGTTCGGACGGATTTAGTGGTATCTCCGCAAACCCAGCCATGGGATATGCTACCGATCTCCTTGTGACGCTCGGCGGTAGTGCTATTCTTGGAGAGTTTCCTGAGCTTTGTGGTCTGGAGCAGTCACTGATCGACCGGTGCACACATGCGTCTGCCGCCGCTCGTTTTGTTGATTTAATGGAATCATATGCCACACTGGCAGAAGCCGTAGGATCCGGTTTTGAAATGAACCCCTCACCAGGAAACATTCGGGACGGATTACTCACAGACGCAATGAAGAGTGCTGGTGCCGCGCGTAAAGGTGGCACCTCTCCGATTACAGCAGTACTTGATTATCCCGAATATTCCACTGAGTCGGGGCTGAACCTTTTATGCACACCAGGAGGTGATGTAGAGTCTACGACAGCCATTGCAGGAGCGGGGGCTCAGATTATGCTCTTCTCCACGGGTATGGGAACGCCAACCGGTAATCCGGTCGCCCAGGTCATCAAGATTAGCAGCAATTCTGCACTTGCCCACCGACTCCCGGACCTGATAGATCTGGACACAGGAAGCATTATTGAGGGTGATGAAACTGTTGAATCGGCCGGGGCCCGACTCCTTGACCTGATTGTGCGTGTCGCAAGCGGTGATTACGTCACTGCTGCGACACACTTGGGACAGCATGATTTTATCCCGTGGAAACGTGGGGTCTCCCTGTAGGTACTCGCGACTCGTTGATGAGGCGTTTTGGCAGCATTGGTTTGCGTTTGCCATAGAAACTGAACTGGGACTTATTGAAGGGGAGTTATTGCTTTTGTTTTCCGGTATACCAGCAAAGGGGATGTTGCCATGCCCTACGATGAAGGACAATGGCATGTACAGCAAAAAATCATTTACAGTTTTTGTAACCGGACTTCGTAGTAATTTTGAGCGAGTTCAGTGGAACGGTGTTCAACAGAGATATGTTGATTTTATGACAAGCACGAAGTAGATGCCGGAGCGCATTTCGATAACACCGAATTGAATCACCCTACTTAAACCTCATAGAAGAAACCATTATGAGATACGCATTCGTCACTACCCTCCTCACCCTTCTTACGTTCAACCTCCCCGTTCAAGCACAGACGACCAGGGAACTGGTACTCCAAGGAAAGGACCTTCTGACCGACGGAACCAATCGCAGGGATATTGACAAATTGCTAGAGGCCCGTGCAATTTTTGAGCAAATCCCCGAAGATGACAGCTTATCATTCCTTGCCCATTACTACGCTGCATCCGTATCCAGTGATATAGCCAACATAATGACAGACCGAGGGGAGTCCGGAAAAAGACGTGAAATTCGCGCATACATCAACTACTCCATTGATAACCTTGAGACGACAGTGGAAATGGACGACACTTTTGCCGAGGGATGGGGGTTGCTTTCAACATCCTATGCTCATAAGATCTCAGTGAGCCCACTGAACGCTATCGGTTTGGGACGCAAGTACAACCAGACTATGTCAAAGGCCATAGAGCTTGAGCCCGACAATCCACGAATCATACTCTTAAAAGCGATCATGGACTACAACCTCCCGGGAATCGTGGGAGGTGACAAAGAACGTGCGATGGAAGCGTTCAACAGGGCAGCCAGTATTTTTTCCGAAGAAATATTGGAAGATCCTCTCATGCCATCCTGGGGACATGAACACGCCCATGCGCGAATCGGAATTACTTATATGGATCGGGGAGAACTGGAAAAGGCCCGATCATCGTTTGAACGTGCACTCGAAATAAACCCGGATTTCGGATGGGTGCTCAACGATCTAATTCCGTCACTGGTAGAACTGGAGTCCAAGCTTTGAGAAAACTGGATCAGCTTGTTGCGGCGTACTGCAAGCCTGTTCGGATCACCTGGAGCTGATCTGACACAGATTTGTCATTAGTAATGGACTTTTTGAGAAACACTATTGACATGGCATAAGAGGGTTGAAGGTCGTGCGCGGAGCATCGCTATGATCCCGCATCAGACTGATGCCGGATACACATCCCATCCATGGGACTCAAACTCTCTTGTTTCCCGAAAACACCAGAATCTGGAAGACAAAGTGCTTTGCTTCCCGTCCACCGGATACAAACCCGTTTGTTTCCCGAAAACACCAGAATTTGGAAGACAAAGTATTTTGCTTCCCGTCCACCGGATACAAACCCGTTTGTTTCCCGAAAACACCAGAATTTGGAACATAAAATGCTTTAATAATATACGAGCGGTATACACTCATCTCGTGTTCATGGCCCCAGTTCATTACCAGCACCGACCTTTCCCGCCAGATAGTAGGATCAACTGGTCGGCCTTGATCTCCAAAATTGGCCCCGCACACACGGCACTCGGAAGATATAACCAGTCATTGTTAGACACTGTCAATCCCAAATTCTTGCTAGGCCCCTTACAATTGAATGAGGCGGTTCAATCATCTCGCATTGAGGGTACGCAAGCCTCACTAACGGACGTTATGAAGTTTGAGGGTGGCTATAGCCCAGATTCAACCACATTGGTGAACGACATTCAAGAGATTAAGAACTATTTTTCAGCACTCAATATCGCGACTGAATCAATGCGGAGAGGATCTATTACCTTATCTCTGGATGTCGTTAAGACTGCGCATTTCCATTTAATGAACAGCACTCGTGGCCAAGACAAGTCTCCAGGAAAATTTCGCACACTCCAGAATTACATAGGACCTTTCGGTGCCACCACCAATGAAATGACATTCGTACCGATTGCACCCGAAGATCTTAAATCAGCGCTTGGTCGCTGGGAGAATTATCTTTCGGCTGATGCGCAAGACAGGCTCGTGCAGTGTGCAATCATGCATGCAGAGTTTGAAGCACTACATCCATTCAGGGACGGTAATGGACGGACCGGACGCCTGATAATACCATTATTCATGTGGCAAGTTGGTTTAGTTGATGAACCAGCCTTTTTTATTAGCCAATGGTTAGAGGCACACAGAGAGGAGTACTACGATCGGCTACTCGCAGTGTCTCGGGACGACGATTGGACAGGCTGGTGCAGTTTTTTCTTAGATGCCGTCAGGGAGCAGTCCACATCCTTGTGGTCGGTGATACAGAGGATACGGAAGCTGCGAGAAGAGACAAAAATACTCATAGAACAGCAGATACGCACCAAATATGGATTCAGAATCATGGATGCCATATTCTCGCGCCCCATGTTCAATCTAAATTATTTCAGGAATCAAACAAAGATTCCTTCAAGCACCACCCACACACTATTGAGAAATCTTTGTGAAAACGAAATCTTGCGGCAAACCAATCCAAGTAGTGGTCGCCGGCCCGCATTGTATGCTTTTCCCAAACTGTTGGATATTCTAACTGAAACTCAGAGATGGTAATCTAGGTGATCGCGAAAATTAGACTGGGCGGACAAGGGGGGGCAGTATTTCAGCGACAGTGAGGATGTCTTTGGAGGATCAAGATAGATTGACTTGCTTTCAGCATTCCGGAAAACATGCACGACTGTAAGTGTGGACATGCATACCCGATACAGCTACTCTGACCGTCTATGCCCTCAGAGAAGATGAGTATAACAGTCAAGGTGAGTCGCGTCAAATCCAGATAAGATTCCATTGATTGCGCTATATCTTGGTGAAACCCAGATTTAATCATTCAACACTAATTGCGGTAGAACCTTTCTTGTAACAGATCCGTCCGTGACACCATCCCTCTAATTCTACAGTCTGCACCTTCAAAGACGAACCAGTATTTCTGCCTTACTACACCCGAAAGCGAAAATATTCTTGAGCATTGTTGTAGCAGATGTTCTGCACAACCTGACCAAGCCAGTCCAGATCATAGGGGAGTTCACCTCTGTCAACCTGTGTTCCAATCATATTGCATAGGATACGCCGAAAGTACTCATGCCGCGGAAAAGATAGGAAGCTCCTGGAGTCGGTCAGCATGCCCACGAAGTGACTCAAGAGTCCCATATTTGCAAATGCAGTCAACTGCCTCTCCATACCATCGATCTGGTCCATGAACCACCACGCGGTTCCAAATTGGACTTTCGCTGGAACGGGATGCTCACAGAAATTGCCGCACATGGACGCAAGTACCTCATTATGTGCTGGGTTGACTGAATAGAGTATTGTTCTAGCCAGTTGACCACTAGCATTGAGGCGATTCAAAAAACTGGCAACTCCCATTGCAATTGCAAAATCACCGATCGAATCATAGCCACTATCTGCTTTTGGTGTGCGAGAATTGTTATTGCGTAAGGCCGACAAATGGAATTGTTGCGTCCATTCTGCAGCATGATCCATCTTTGCCAACTCATACAGCAGCCAGCTCTTGAATAACCTGACGTCCCTGTGGGATGGTACGATGCCACGCAACGTACCACTAAAAATGCGCAGAATATCAGTGTGTTTATAATCCTCAGCGTACAATAGCTCTTCGCCGTGATCACTGACAATGCATCCACGGTCAGCAAAAAAATCATGACGGATCTGCAACGCTTCGAGTAGATTATCTGGAGAAGTAATGTCCAAATTTGCCGCTTCCCCCAGAGCAGAAATATAGGTGCGCCAGGCTGCGGGGTCCATTATCTGAGAGGCCTTATCCGCTCGAAATCCAGGAACAACTATCAACGCCCCACCCTCTTCCGCTATCGCAGTATGTGCGGAAAGATCCTCAATTGGATCATTAGTTGTACACACAACCCGCACCTTCATGCGATCAAGCAGTGCACGGCAGCTGTATTCCGGCGTTCTCAATAATTCTGTGCACTGGTCAAATATTCTCTTGGAGGAACCGCTGTCCAAGAGGTCCTCAATCCCGAAGTACCGTCGTAATTCCAAGTGCGTCCAGTGGTAGAGTGGGTTCATAATTGTTTGTGGAACCGTACGCGCCCAGGCATCGAATTTATCTCGGTCTGTGGCGGAACCCGTACAGTAGTGCTCCTCAATGCCATTCATGCGCATTGCCCGCCATTTATAATGATCCCCCTCCAGCCACGCCTGCGTCAAATTTTTAAATCTTCGGTCAACTGCGATATCCTCCGCTGACAAATGACAGTGATAGTCAATTATAGGCATCGTAGCTGCGTACTCGTGGTATAGTACTTCTGCAGCTGGACTCCTAAGCAGAAAATTCCGGTCAAGAAATCGTCGCATAGATATTTTGTTTGTTACTCGGTCAAATCTCGTAATTTCTTTCTGAAACACCTAATACTCTCTCTCCATGATCCCCTCCCGACACATTGGACCTATCATTACGGCCCCTCCTCTCTCAGCAACTCAACGGAGGCTGAATGGACGTGCGGTCGTACCGGGAAGCGATGCGCTTCGCACGGTTGAGCTTTTTGATACACGTGGGACAATGAATAAATACCAAGAAGTGATCACAGCCGGTAACTCCAGTTTTAAGTTCCTACGCATGGCACGTGTTATACTTGATCCCACCAGACCAAGCTACGAGCCTGTCAGGGTTAAACTACCACAAGATGCCGAGGCTATATTCTATGTTAACCGAGGTAAAGTACATATGGAAACCTCCAATGCATCACATACTCTTGGTATGGGAGATCTTGTCTATGCCGGCATTGGTGATCGCATCCTGATTAGCGCCAAGGATGGGATCTGTGATGTTAGCGAGTACCGCGCAATCCACTGCCACACTCGTTACCCCACAGTTCTCGTACGACACTCCGAGATCGAAGGAACTCCCCTAGCTGCTAATGTAGGGACAAAACGTCCGATGTCCAAGCGCACAGTCTATAAACTCGTCGATCAGAATATTCAAGCCTGCCGGTTGCTCTTTGGGGACACCTTCATAGGACAGAGAGGAGGCGTGGGAAGCTACCCGCCTCATTTTCATGGTCCAGATGGACCTAGTGGACTAGGAGCGGAAGCCAAGGAAGAAATTTATCATTTCCGCTGCGCCTCGGATATTGAAGGAGATACACCTTATGTACTCCAGAACTGTGCACGCCCACCGGAAAAGGTGAACACCTATGTGCATGTTTTTGATGAGCAAGCAATCAACGTGACCCCCAATTACCACGATACAATAGCGCCACCGTCAGTAGATTTTATGTTCGTCTGGTGCCTTGGGGCATTCACTGAGAATGTTCGGGACTGGTCAGCCATTGTAACACGCCCCGGATACGAGAACGAATGGTAGGTCGACTCACGATACTCGTACTTCTTCTAACCGCGAGTTGCACGCGCACCGGCGTTGTGGAAACCATCAAACTCGGTCATGGTCTGGACACCAATCATCCAGTCCACCAAGCCATGGTATTCATGCAGGAAAGACTGGATAGCCTGTCCGATGGCACACTCCAGATCCAGATTTATCCAAGTCAACAACTAGGCACCGAGCGGCAACTGCTCGAACTATTGCAGCTTGGCAGCCTGGGAATGACAAAAGTTGCCTCGGCGGTACTTGAGGGGTTTGCACCTGAATACAAAGTGCTCAGCTTACCCTATATATTTCGAAGTGAAGCGCACCGTTACGATGTTCTGGGCGGACCTGTTGGACGCCGAATACTGTTGTCCAGCGAACAGTATTGGTTACGCGGCCTTACCTATTATGACGCTGGGAGTCGCAGCTTCTACACAAAAGAGCGACCGGTTCACTCGCCCGAAGATCTGGAAGGACTCAAGATTCGCACTCTTGAAAGTGCAACCCAGGTTAAAATGGTGAACAGCCTGGGAGGATCAGCAACTCCTATTGCGTGGGGAGAGCTTTATACCGCACTCCAGCAGGGCGTCGTCGACGGTGCGGAAAACAACCCTCCCTCTTTCTATACCTCCCGTCACTATGAAGTATGCAGGTTCTATTCGCTTGATGAGCATACTGGCCTCCCTGATGTGCTACTCATCAGTACCATTGTGTGGAATCGGCTTACACTAGAGCAACAGTCGTGGGTGCAGCAGGCTGCTGACGAGTCCGCTGAATACCAGAAGCAACTATGGAAGGCGGCTACCGAAGAAGCCCTGCAAAAAGTGCAGGAAGCCGGCGTAGAGATCATATATCCTGACAAGGAACCCTTCGCTGCGCGTGTGACACCCCTCTATGACGAATACCGGGAAACCCCCGAGATCTATACGCTCATTGAGCAAATCCAAGCGACCTCCTCATGTGATAATCCCGAAGCCTGTTGACTGCACATCGATTACTTGGCGAATGAATTACCTCCGTCTTAAATGATCCGTACCCGTAAATGGCTCGACCGCTCCCTGGCTGTACTTGTAGCTACACTCATGGCTACGTTGGTACTGGATGTGCTATGGCAGGTCTTTACGCGGTTTATCCTTCTAGATCCTAGCTCATGGACAGAAGAGCTGGCACGGTACCTGATGATCTGGGTAGGGCTTATTGGAGCTGCATACGCTGCAGGCCGGAGAATGCATCTAAGTGTGGATCTCCTTCCAAGCGCTCTTACGGGCAATCGAGCACGTGTTTTACGCATTTTCATTGAGTCACTGGTCCTCGTATTTGCCTTGGCGGCTCTTTTTGCCGGAGGAGTACGCCTGGTCTGGGTAATGCTGAAACTTGGTCAGACTTCGGCCAGCCTGCAACTCCCGTTGGGATATGTCTATCTGGCTGTTCCACTCAGTGGACTGCTGATTGCCTGGTACGCAATACTTGATCTAACTGGCGAAATTAGGGACCTGCGCAATGGAAACGGTTGAAATAGTTGTACTTGTAGTGAGCTTTGCCGGGATGCTCCTCTTGGGCGTTCCGATCGCTTACAGCATTGGTCTGGCCACGCTAGCAACAATGCTGGTAACCATGGGGACTTGGCCCGCCCTAACTACCCAAGCGCAGCGAATTGCCACAGGCCTTGACAGCTTTGCGTTACTTGCCATACCGTTTTTCATATTAGCCGGTCAGATCATGAACCGGGGAGGTATGGCTAGGCGATTAATCGACTTCGCTCGTGCACTACTTGGTCTTCTTCCAGGCGCCTTGGCACACGTGAATATTTTGGCTTCCATGCTCTTCGGAGCTATATCCGGGTCAGCTGTGGCTGCTGCATCGGCAGTCGGTGGAATCATGACTCCCCAAATGGAGAAAGATGGGTACGAACGTAATTACTCCGCAGCTGTCAATATTACCTCGGCAACCACGGGTCTTCTAATCCCTCCAAGCAATATTCTGATTGTCTATTCGCTCGCCAGCGGAGGCGTATCCATTGCCGCACTGTTCCTGGCCGGTTATCTGCCTGGAATCCTGGTAGGTCTTTCGCTGATGGCCGTAGCTGGTGTTATTGCACTGCGCCGCAAATACGGCGCTGCGCAGACAATAAATGTCAGACAGATTCTCTGGAAATTTCTGGATGCTATTCCCAGCCTGACATTACTTATCGTTGTGATGGGAGGGATCGTTGCTGGCTTCTTTACCGCAACCGAGGCTGCTGCCGTAGCCGTGCTATATGCGCTGATCCTCGCACTGATCTATCAGGAGATTTCTTTTCGAGACCTTCCCCGGATCCTGATCGATGCCAGCGGTACTACAGCAGTTGTTCTGCTCCTGGTTGCTACTTCGGTCGGGATGTCATGGATCATGGCTTACGTAAATATCCCACAACAACTGACAGCATCACTCCTGGCACTAACGGACAATGGTATCGTCATCCTTTTGCTCATCAATGTGATTCTGCTCTGCGTGGGTATCTTCATGGATATCACGCCCGCCGTCCTCATATTTACACCAATATTTCTACCCATTGCAGTTACGCTCGGAATTGATCCGATTCACTTTGGAATCATTATGGTATTGAACCTCTGCATAGGACTCTGTACTCCCCCGGTGGGTAGTGTGCTGTTCGTAGGAGTCGGCGTAGCAGGGACAAGGATTTCTCGTGTGACGCGTCCCCTAATGCCCTTTTTTATTGCAATGATCATAGCACTCATGGTGGTCACGTACGTCCCGGATCTTAGCCTATGGCTCCCTAACCTCTTCCTAAAATAACAGAACGCAGAAGTGACAGGCTTCGTGCAAAACCTCTGAATTGACGATTTTATGGGAGGGGCCTATGGGTCTCCACTTCTGATTGCTACAACTGGGCCTAGGATAGATTGCGATCAGGCCTAGTACAGCCCCTGCAAGCCTGAATTTCCATTCGGATTGTGCTGGTGACTGATTTAGCTGTATTCCTCCCTCTGACGGGCTATGACGGGCATAAATTGCCGACAAAACGTCATCTCATATCATTAACTGAATACTGTTAGCCACGATAGTAATATTATTATTGGCTTAGTCGCCCAGATCGTCACAGAGACATTATTATGCCCTGAGAGGGCCTGTACAGCACCAATTACCAATTTATAGGGGGATGTGCACGCATTTCTGAAAGTAATACGATAGATTTTGCATTTGTCAGAATTGTTGTGTATATTGGTAGTCGGTTTACAGTTTATGATAAATGATGACTGATTACGCTGATTTCTTTCGCCAACCGGTCCTGCGCAGCCATATCCAATACGAGGCCCTGCGCGCTTACTTTGTTGGCGGTCTCTCGGCCAGAGAGGCCGCCGACCAATTTGGCTATTCCTATGGCTCGTTCAAAAATCTTTGTGTGGCCTTCCGAAAAAATCCCCACCACACCTTCTTCTGGCCCAAGCCCGAAGCGCGCAAGGACAAACCGGAGGATCCGCGACCGGCCCGCATTCGAGCCTTGCGCGAGGCGCATCAAGCGTCCATCTACCAGATCGCCGACCTCTTGAA
>Ga0209754_1001388_pt1 | contig 24577 bp, 16 predicted proteins | sample MesohylBB_FD_187295 | JGI IMG/M metagenome (GOLD analysis project Ga0209754, IMG submission 187295) | Host-associated microbial community of the marine sponge Aplysina aerophoba from Gulf of Piran - sponge mesohyl, lysed by bead beating... | ecosystem: Host-associated > Porifera > Sponge >... | reverse complement strand
CAAGTCAACAGTTACGCTGAGCTAGTTTCCTCTGATCCGAGATCCGCGCTACGCCTACTCCAACAGCTGCAGGGGCAACTCGATGACGACGTGAGAGCCAATATTCGGTTTAGGGTTGCCGCCAATATCGCAGCCTGCCAGTTCAACCTCGCCGACGAAGATACCGCCGCGCAGGGCTTCATCGCTGCATACGAGTTCGACCCCGGGAATCGGAAGGCGGTCGCTCACAAGGCGCTTGGTCTGCTTCTTCAGAAAGACTGGACTACACTACGGTCCTTCGCCAAGGCGCAGCTGTCACGGCAGCCCGACAATGCACCGCTCGCCGCATACCATATTCGGGGCTTGATAGCCGACCCTATGGTCACCGATCCACTCGACCAGGTTCCCAAGGCCGTCCGGGGGACGCCTGAGGTCGCCGAGGCTCATGTATTGTGGCTCATGGATCGTGGGAGCCAGGAGGCTTGGTGGGATGCGGCCATCGACGCTCATGAGGCGCATCCCGATAGTGACGCCCTTAGGGAAACATACGCCAGCGCACTGCTGGAACGGACCGTCTTGAGAGTCGACCATCTCGATCGGCGGCGTCTCACCGAAGACGAACGGAAAAATGTTGAGACGGCTGTCGGGATCTACGAAAGCCTCTGGCCTCAGCTTCGCGACGACCCTCGTCGTGCTCGCGAGGAACCGGTATCCGTCCCGATCAATCTCATCGTGGCCTATCGTCTAGCGCACCAGAGCGAACGAGCTGTGGAAACCGCTCGCGAGGCGCTTGCACGATTCCCGGGGAACACTGACATGGCCAAAGCTGTTGCTTCGCTCATGATGGAACAGGGCGAGGGCGCGCAGGCAGCAGACGTCCTCTCCAAACTCGAAATCGACGGCGACACCGCGATGATGCGATTCGGTATCGCCATGGCCACCGAAGATTGGGACACCGTCTCGGACCTCGTCGACAATCACATGGCCTTCTTCCCCGAAACTGAACACGACATGGCTCGTGCGGCACGCGTACTTGTCGCCCTGAACGAATCGCCCGTAAGCGAGCAGCGGAAGGTACTCGAAGCCGAGCTAGAGAACCTCAAGAGGGATGTGCGCGCGTTGATCGCACTTGCCCGGCACGCGCGCGAACACGGCTTGAACGATCTCGGTAACCGCTATTTCATTGCGGCTGGAATGGCATTCGACGGCGGGGACGACGGTCTCCGAGCGCGCGTCTCGATCGCAATCGAGGCGTTGGCCCGCCGCCAACCCGATGTCGCCGCGGATCTGTTGACCGACCATCTGTCGCTCGATAAAGACACCTTCGAGCTTCGGGTACTGGCTCGGGCGCTCGTTCTTGATTACCCAATACGGGAGCGGGCCGTGCGGTTCTTCGACGATCTCGCTCCCGAGGTTCGAAGTCTCCCCGATTTCCAGACGCTCCAAGGGATTCTGCACGTTAACCGCGGCGCCCCGGATGACGCTGTGGGCCCCTTCTCTGCTGCGTTCGAACTGGAACCTTCGATCGACAACCTCCTGACCCTGATTGAAGTCTATCACCGACTCGGAAACGCAGACGCCATCGTAGCGGTTCTACACAGGGAGGGAATCGATGCGCTCCCGGGATCAGCTCTCGCTCGCGTTAAGCTCGCGCATCTTCTGCTTTCGTTCGGAGGCAACGCAGACCCATTGGAGCTCGGGTATGAAGCCGTAATCGAGGGACTGGCACAGGCAGATGTGGTAAAGACTTTTCTGGGCCTCATCCTGAGAGCCGGCATGGAAACCGTGCCGCCGCAGACCGGCGATCTCGACTCGGTGGTTGCTACAGGCACTTGGATTCGGCTGACCTCGGACCGTGGCGAGAGCTATGAGTCACTTGTGGGCGAAGGGGCTGACAGGCCCTGGGGAGCTAACGCCGATCCCGCGAATCCCTTCGTCGTCAAGTCCCTCGGACTCAGAGTCGGCGGTTCATTCGAGCATATCGCAGCATCCGGGTTGCGCGCCACCTGGACCGTCAAGGAGGTGAAGCCCCGTTGGTTGCAGGCCCTCCACTACCTTGCTGAGGATTTCGGTCGCCGCTTCCCGGACGCCGGTGGTTTTGCTAGCATCCCCATCGCCGAGGGGGACATGGAGCCGGTACTGGAGCAGGTACGACGCCATAGCGAGACGAAGACGCGCCGGGCCGACCTTTACCTCGTAAATGGTCTTCCCATCGCCCTGGCCGCTGGAAACAGCCCGGGCGGCGCCATCGCCTTTGCTGATCATCTGGTTTCGATCGGCAAGGATTTACGGGTTTGCCACGGCACCACGGACGAGCTCTTAGAAGCACTTGCTCTAGTAGGGCACAATCGGCGATCCGGTGCGGTTCTCGACGCGGCCACCGTTTGGTTCGCTGCGGGACTTGGCGTCTTCCCCATCCTTATGGAGCGACTTGGTCCTCTGGCTGTTCCGCGCAGCGAATTCGGGCGAATCCAAGAAATGGTGGCCTATTTGAAAAGCGTGCCTGACGGCGAGACTATGACGCTCACGTATCAGGGCGGTCAATACCTCCAACAGGTCATCACACCGGAAGTCCAAGCCCTACGGATAGAGGAGTCTCAGTCTCGGCTGGCGGCGATTGAGGAAGCGTGCACGGTCGAGTCCGTCGTGATCCCCGATGAGCTATCGGCCTTTGGCGATCGCCTGCTGAAGGCTCCATTCAGGGCCGCGTTTGTCCCCGCAGTTGTCGCCCGTGGTAGATTGCTCCTCGACGAAGACATGATGATGCGGGAGTGGGCCGATCAAGCATTCGGGACCAAGGGTGTTTGGTTGCAAGCCGTGCTGTTCAGCGCCCTGCAAGCTGGGACCATGGACCGGGTGGACTACTGCGAAGCCCTCGTACAGTTGGCCGCCCATCGACATGGTCACGTGTTCACCGGTAGTCAGGTACTTCTCTCAGTGTTCGAGCATGATATGAGTACCGAACTCGTGAAGCTAGAAGCTGTTTGCAACTATGTCGGGATCCCGAATGCTGATCACGTCTCGCTTATCGAGAGCGTCGCAAAGTTCATTAATGCGATTTGGACCGATGCCTCACCCGCCGATGTCAGGATCAAGGGCGCCACGAACCTAGTCTTACGCGCGTCGCTTTTCCGCGAGGGCCCCAAGGTCGATGCAGCACGGACTCAAGCGCTTGCCAAGAAGCTGGGGGACGCCCCGAGGACATACTTTGCAAGTTGGCTGAGTGAGGTGGCCGACACAACCAGATCGCGAGACACCGACGGCGGAGTGTCATGACCCCCTCTGTACAAGCACGGTAAACGGAGCACGCGTGGCGCGAATGACGACACGAAACCACGTAAACTCATTCAGGACTGCACGATCTGCCGTTCTTGCCCCGCCAGGGCGCGTCGCGCTCGAATAGCGGGAAAACACAGCTCCATAGCGGGAACTTAGCGGCCGTTTGTCGCTGCACTTCGCATGGGTGCGGCTCGAACACCTACGCCCCCACTCGAGACCTCATTCTTGTGCTGGCGCATCCTCAAGCACTGACTGGGCGACTTTCCTAAGCGCGCCCTCACTGTTCTCTGCAACAATCCGTAACACCCGCGCCGCCCCGCGGCGGATGTTCACGTCTGGATCTTCCAGTAGGCGCGGCCATTTCTGAGAGGCCGATTCCAAATCGATCAATCGAATGCACCGCCTCAAGAGCGACCCGTCCAGCTCCTTGGCCAGAGTCAGGAACTGAGGCAATCCCTCTACGTAGATACGTTCCAAGTTTGAGAGCTTCCCGACTATGTGTGCCCGGTTCGACTCCAGTATCTCTCGTGCGGCGGACACATCCATTTCCGCAACTCTCGCCAACGCCCATTGCTGTTGCCCCCAGTCAGATTTGTTGTGTCCGGCCAAGTCTATAAAACCCCCCCGGCGAAGAACTGCAATTGCGGACTCGGGCGATATGCCCGTCAAGATCGGGTCCAGCCGTTGAATCCGCTCAACATGTTCGAAGATCCAAGAACGCACCGGCTCCTCCTGATTCTCGGACGTCAAGCTCCAGAGCAACAGTCGCAACTCACGGGGAGGATGTTGCCACAGGCCAACGGAGCGGCGCTCGAGGTCATCCCAAGGAATGGCCGATACGATTGAGCGATGTTTGTCACAATTCACGATCTGCACCCAGTTCAATATCCTAGCGTAGGTCTCCCAATCACCAAACCGACAGGTGCTGATTCCTGTCGCAACATCTGCTGGGCGAATAGCATCGGTAATGTTCCGTGAGACTGCTTTCTGTGCTCCAGAGGGGCGCTGGTCACCGAAGATCCCGTGGCCAAGTACTGCATATTGAAGGTCCCGCGTGGCACGATATGCCTTGAATGCGTTGGCTCCGTACCCACTTTGCAGCAATGGAAGCGCCGTCCTTACACATTCCAAACCGAAATCAAGATCGAAACTCGCTATACCCTGGATAAATTCCGCGAGATGATCAAGGTCACGGGCGGTGAACCGACCAACGAGATCCTTGATGGCACCACGATCCAACGCTTGAGTCGTTCTTGCCCGCCACTTGCTGCCGCCTGCGTAGGCTAGGCGGCCCAGAAAGTGACCCCATGCGTAGCCATCTCTTGGTAGGCTAGTCTGGACACTACGCCACAGACGTGCGGGGTTCATTGAACTTACAAGCTCATTGTGGGGCGTTCTGTGGCCCATGTAGTTGACGAGTTGACCCAAAGCGTAACAATTGTCGGCCGTCGCCGCTTCAAGCCAGTCGCAGAGCGTTCGAGAATGCGCTTGCAACTCATCCTTGCTTAGTTCTTGGTACGCAAGCAATCGACTCATCAGGAAAGCAGCATCTCGACGTGCCAGAGGGCTAGCACTTGCCAAGAGTCTTACCAAGAGTTCCGTAAGCTTCGCCGGTTCAAAGAACTTGTCTTCGTCCGGCCTCCAGTGCCCAAACGCATCGGCACCGAGCACTTGATCGACCAACCAATAGATGCCACGCACCGAGGCGTGCTGATCATACACCATGCGACGAAGAGCGGACAGAAGCCTGGGAAAGCCATCCTCTCGGCGGTGGGCGAGGGCCGATTTGATGACGATGGCCGCTGCCCGAATGTGTAGGCATCGGAGTGGATCGTCTGGAATAATCGCTTCCTGGCTTCTCAGGAGGTCGATGCCCGCAGCTGCCCAACGCTCTGTGCGGCCCATAGCTTGTGCGTCAGCTACGATGTCGTCGATGTGGCTACCGGCATCAAGAGACAGCAGCTGCCTGCTAGCTACCAGAACGAACAGCAGGTCAGCGCGGTCGAAGTCGCGGAGGACGGCAAGTTGCTCACGAGCCTGGATCCATCCGCTACGAAGGACGAACGAGAATTGCCAAGGAGTATCAGATTCGGCTGCGTGATCAATCCGCCACTCCAATGGAGTGGACATATAGTTGTCGCCGATACGCGAATCGTAACGTCGCACAATGGGCAAGAGCTCGCGTTGTCGGCTACGATAGTGGCCTGCAAGAACCTCGACGGCGATCTGCGCAGGAATTCGGACGGATCTCGATTGCTCGCCCATTGGATCAGTTGTACCCGTGATAACACGTAACCGCGGCGTGGCCAGTTCATTCAAGTTGCGAATAGAGCCATGAGAGAGCGTTTGTGCATCGTCTACAACAAGAACGCTCTTCCAAGCGCTAGTCTTGACCGCGCTGAGAAGTAATCCCCCATCTGCTGGATATGGTGACGTTGGGCGAAGTACGTGCCATCCCGATCGATTAAGCTCACGGGCAAGTTGCCAAACTGTAATCGACTTCCCACATCCTGGACTCCCTGCTATGTCGACTCGATGGACAAGGTCGAGATCCCTTTGTGCCGACTCGAAATGAGGAAGTCGAGGGCAGGAATCAACATCACGGGGGCCGAGTCGTTCGCCAGCAACTGCCGCTTCGATACCGCGTTGGTGCTCGAAGGTGACAAATTCCCAGCCTGGCATCTCTGGTCCTGTCCGTAACCCTTTGGCGAGTCCGATCAATCCATCACCAGCTGCTAGGCGAATGGCCCCTTCGCCTTCTGCATGTGGACTTAACCGAAACACTTGCCACTGCATTGCGAGAGGCGCGACTAGGCGTCGTACAACCGCGGCATCTTGCTCCGAATAGCCGACAATCAGGAGCGTGCGTGGACGTTCATTAGCTAGAGTGGTCAAGTCTTCGACGATACTGTGGGAGACACGTCCTTCTTCATGTGGTAGAACCCAGTCCGTATCTGGGTCTGCGCAGTCTCCATGAGGTTTGAACAGTAGGCGGCCCTGTGCGTTGATTCTCGCTCCGTAGCGGCGATCAAATGCTGACTCGAGGAGCGTGTCCCAGTTCAACGATACTACGCGTATGACGTGCTTCGCATAGATAAGCTCGGCAAGCGCATCGTGTGCTCTGGACATGATCCGGGATTTGTCATGATTGAGACTCGTGAAGGCAAGCTGAAAAGTTCTTCTGCTGGGTGGGTCAGTTGCAATCTGGGCAAAAGCGCACCGGATTCTCTCGGGGTCATCGGCAACGACATCCTTGGCACTCGCGTGGGGAACGTTGAGAATCGAGGCGACCATCTCTAGGACGTCCGGGTGCCTGTCGAGTGCGTGCCAGACAAGCGGTGAGAGTTGCCCGGCCAACGGCATCCCGGCCTGATAGGAGGCGCCTGCACCGAGTACGACGATCGCGTCAGACACGCGAATCTGGTCTACGGCGCGCTTGAGATCATCGTTCGCAGATGTCACTTGTGGCATGGTGCCGTTGGCTAGTGGGGTGCGGACACAGGCGCAACGTTCGAGAGTGGAGCCGCTTGATGCATCGAAGATAGCGGAAGGGGCATGCCCAAGCAGCAGGCGACCACTACCCCGCGTGTCCGACGATGGCCGGAACAGCGGAACTTGAGCCGCGGGGCTCATCGCTGCCTGACGTAGTCACTCCACGCCTGAAGAACCTCGGCGCGGCGCTCCAGCAGGTCGGACCGTTGACACGCCTGTACGACCTTGCTTCTCGGGACGTGGGCGAGGCAGGTTTCCGCGACCTCCGTCGGCACGCTGGCGGTCTACCTTGGCCCAGATGACCTGTTGCCCGACTAGCCGAGTCTTGGTGCGGGGGGCTGACCGTGCTGCACGAACTCCGTGCCGAGCCCAATGAGCCCCCATTTCCATGAGCGCAGATCGCGATTCACGGCGCCGCGGGCGTGGAGACGTCGCGCTGAGAATTGACGGCGCACGCCCTTGCTGGTAGGCTGCGGCAAGGTGCAGCACCGTGCACACACCTGGGTCATCCTGCTACACACGCCCATGCCATCAACACATCGCCTCTCATTGAACCTGAGCCCGGAGGAACACCGTGAGATTGCGGCCTTGGCCGAGGCCAGCCGCGTCTCCAAGGCTTGGATCGGGCGCCAGGCGCTCATCGAGTTCCTCGAACGCTACCGCGGCCGGGAGGTGCAGCTCCCGCTCGATCTCCGCAGGACCTCCAGCCTTCGGAGTGAACCATGACGGGTATCAGCTCCCTCGAGATCTGCGCTGGTGGAGGTGGCCAGGCGCTTGGCTTTCCAAGCCAGATCGAAACGTGGCGCGCGATGCGGAGCACCGGGCCCGGCTTGCGGAACTGGGTTGGGACGTTCTCGCGGTTTGGGAGTGCGAACTCGGAGAGGACGGTCGCACCACGGCCCGCATCCAGCAGTTCCTTGACGGTGCATAGCCGGTCACGCCGAAAGTCGCGACCGCCGGGGCGGAGCGGCCGCAGTTCCTGCGGGGCGCCATTCCCGCTAGGTCACGGCCCCCGTGGACGCCTCATCCGCCTCGCACTGACCTGGCATCGTGGAACGGGCCTGTTCACGAATGAATCCAACAACTCAACCTTTGGAGGCGGATCGACATGAAGATGACTCCCCACCGGCGCGCGCTAGACAAAATCTACAAGCGCCGAGATCGATACGATATACCGGATTGGCAACGAGAGCGCGTATGGGGCAAGGCCCGCAAGCAGAAGCTGATCGATTCGATTCTTCGCGGGTGGAGGCTGCCAAAGTTCTATTTCTTGCTGACCAGTGACGAACCAGAAGAGTTTGAAGTTGTTGATGGGCAGCAGCGCCTCCTCGCGATCTGGGAGTTCTTCGACAACGAGCTTGCTCTATCGTCTGACTCTGATTCTGTGACGCGCGGTGCGAAACTGTACCGGGACCTGCCTGATCAGCTGTCGGACCGCTTTGACGACTACGAGATCGACTACGATCAGATAGAGGATGCACCCGATGACGCGGATCTCAAGGAATTCTTCCAGCGGCTGCAGGAGGGCCTCCCGCTTACCACCGCCGAAAGGTTGAATTCGGTACACAGCAAGCTGAGGGACTTTTGTCGAAAACTCTCTACCCACCGCTTCTTTGCGAACAAGACATCGGTTAGCCCCCGGCGGTATGGTCACTTCGACATCGTGGCCAAGGTTGCCGCGCTTGAGATCGAGGGTTTGGATGCGGGCCTCCGCTACGACGACTTGAAGGCCACTTTCGAGGCACACAAGGAATTTGCGTCTTCTTCTAGTGCTGCGAAGCGGCTGCGCCAAACGCTGAACATACTGGACGTGATATTCCCTGACAAAGATACCCGGCTGCGGAATCGCACCATCGTTCAATCCCTGAGCACCTTAGTTGGGAGCATGACTTCCAAAGACACGGCGAAGAGCCGGGCCGCTGACCTCCGCGAGTTTGTTGATTCCTTTCTGAACCAGCTGGCTCACCAAGTTGAGCGGGGGCAGGAGGCCACAGATAAGGATTTCATTCAGTTCCAGAAAACCGTTAACGCCAACGTCAGATCCGGTCCTCGAACGCGTCAGAATATCTTGCTGAGGAAATTTCTCGTCCATGACCCGACGTTCGCAGACCTGTTCGGCCTTGATAGCGTCGCAGGATGTGGCCTGAATGAGGAGATCGCGCGCTTAGCCAAGGGCATTGGTTCGGCGGTCACTGGTGTGAATCACCAGTACTCAGGCATGCACGGTAAGGATCTCATCAAGATGACCAACCGAACCACGGAAGCTCTGCTGCGACTCGGCACTCCGATCTCCGACCTAGAAGAGTATAAGCAGCTCATCGATGACCTTTATTTCCTCTTCGACGAGGGTCCAGATTCCAGGCTACAGGACAAGCCGCAATCTTTCACGGATATCAAGCAGTTGCGAACCGACCTGAGGCACGATCTCGATCACGGGAAGCCGGGGAAGGCAGCTAAAAAGCGGCAGCGCATTGGCACCGTTTTTGCCCGGTATGCTGGATCGCCCTCGCCGCAGACGGTCGCGCCTGAGCGGTTTCCAGCAATTCAGGGCAGCATACTGAGAAAGGTGTCCTCTGACCTTGAGAATATCCGAGATTCCCTCGGCACCTCGGCGAAATGATCAGTCCGGCAGGAAGCCAGGCTATAGGCTAGGTAAGTCTAAGTCTATCAGCTAGTACTTCCGTCGGAGCAACGCCATTGTCCTCCGCTGCAGTTGTTGCAAGCGAGCGTAATCTATCTTGGCTGTCCGCCAATGAGCTATCGCGTTGCGATGCTCTGTAAGATCCGGGGTTGGGCCACCATCCAAGTGCGCCTTCGCTTCCTTGAGGGCCTCCCATAGGCGCAGATACCAGAGACGAAGGTACTCGTCATTCCGGCTCTCGCCGAGCACCAGGGAGTCAAGCAGTTCCGGCACGACTTGTTCCGAGTCTGACATTATTTCCTCTAGCATCGACGCCATCCTGTCAGCGCCTTCAGCGACATCGGTTGAATTGACTCCTCGGGTCACCCGCGCAGTGGCACTCATTGTCGGCATCATGGGGTAAACGGCACGTCCATCGTCGGTCACGAAGCAGTCGACGCTACATAGTTCCGCTATGTGGTCGGTGGCATCCAGTTCGGACTTCACGGCAACCAAGACTGCGTTGATGGCGTTGATGGCACGCGGATCGGCGGATGTATCCGGCCAAGGGCCATCTGCGGTCTTTATTGCAAGGAGCGTAGTTTTCCCCTCTCTGCCCCCCTCGATGACTTGTTGTCCGTCTCTGACCTCCTCGATGGAATAGCATTGACCTCCGCTGAGCGCGGTAGGCGGGGTCGGCACGAATTCTTCTACTATGAGAAACAATGGTACTCTGGCGTTGCTGCGATCACTCGCCTGTTCCAACGCTTTAGTGTACTCGTCGTTCGTGCGAAACCCTACCGATACGTCTATCGAATAGTGGAGTGACCCGCTTCGCTCGAAGTAGCGTGGCAGATCGGATGCTATTGCTGCTTTGATCCCGTCCACCGAATACACAGTGTGGGCCACATCGTCTCCAGAGTAGGATGCTGGGTATTCGAAGATCGACGTTCGGTAGTATCCGGTAACCGTGCATGCGGCGGGAGTGCCGCCCAACCCCTCGGCCATCGCATGTGCTCCATACGTCGTCACTCCGCCTTTTCGTGGCGAACGACTACGCTGCTGTGCCTCCCTCCGTGCCGCACCAACTAGTTTCCCTTTCTTCATAACTGCTCCGTTCAGTCACCCGGACTCGCCAGCTTCGACCGCAAGCTAACCTATTCCTCGCCGTAAGACCGGGCTTCCGGTGAGGCGCCAAGACGGTGGATCCGACCGTGGTAGTTGCGGCGCGTGCTGGAGTAGTCGGAGGCTCGGGCGGCGTCGACGACCCGCCGAACATGCGGCTCTCGAAGCATGGGGGCGTCGGTTTCACCCGCAGCATCGGTAGTTTCCGTGCTCATCCCTCCTCCCTTTCCCCTGACGAAGGCCGCAAGATGTGTGCCGCCAACCGACGTTAGGGGATGCGCCGTAGCGCGCCGCTCCTCGGGCCCGGCAATGCGGTGGCGGACGCCGTGCGCGTTGAAGATGTAGGTCGGGTTGGCGGCCACGCCCATGCCTCCAGCTCCGCCCAAGGGACCGCACGCTGCACAGGCATGAGGTATCTCCTCGAGGTGGCGGGCGACCGACGAGGTCATCGTCGCCGCCTCTTCGGTTTCTTGACCCCGATTCCGAGGGGTGCGCGCATCTTCTCGTAGAGCATGAACAGATGCTCGGCGCGGTCACGTTCCGAGGTGAACCCCGTCCGGCGATAGAGCCGATCCACGGCGCGGTCGATGGCCTGGTGGGCGCGGCGGAGTATTGGAGGCATCAAGTCCGGGTCATAGAGATCTGCCAGGGTAGCGTCAGGAAAGGCGTCGCGAGCGTCGAGTACCGCTTGCGCCAAAGGATCGAGCTTGGAAAGATCCGCTTTGGCTGGGGGCATCGGGAAAGTGTTGTAGACGAGTCCGATCGAGTAGCGGTAGTCGCTCTTGAGCCGACCGCCGATGTAGCGCAGCCACGCCATGTGCATGGCCGAGGTGAGCAGAGCGAACTGGGTCAGGGTGGCGTTCTCCAGGACACGAACGAGGTTGCTCGGAATCGTAGGTGGCCCCAGCCAGCCAATAGGTACGTACTCCCGCCGTTCTGAACTCACCTCGGGGACGACGAGGAAAGGCGCGTTGGGAACGACGTTGACGTGATACAGCGTCGGAGTCTCGGCCAGCCTACGAGTGGGGGCGCTGCGGCTAGCCCCACGATACGCGCGGACGGCCGCGATCCGTTCCCGCACGGTCGGCATGCCCGCAAGGACGTTGGGCGCGGCATCGTGCAGAGCGAGAATCCATCTGCTGCCACCTCGCAGGTATTCGCGGGCGCCGATGTAAGGACGGATGTATCGCTCCGCGGCAGGTTCCGACGCAACGAACTCCGCGCGCTTCTGTGCGGTCCGGAAGATGTAGTGGCCACCATCGATCGGCTTGGAACCAATGATCAACTTGGGGAGCCCGGTCACCGGCGCGCTTTCCTCCCGCACCGTCAGATGCGGGTCGGCTATCCAACTGGCGTCGAACAGGTACGGTGATAGCACGGAGTGTTCAGTCTCCTCCGGGTCGCCGTTGATGTCGGGATAGCTGAACAGGCGCTTCATAGGTCGCACGGTCTCCCGACCGTCGAGCCCGATGATGACCACATGAACGTGGGCCTTGCCGCGCGCGTCCGATCCCCACGCGAAGGTCCGGTGCGCGAAGGCGATCTCCAGCCCGAATCGATTGAAGAGGATCGGCCAGAGCTGCGCGACCTGCTCCCCTTGGGTGATGGAATTGGTGGCCACGAATCCGATCCGGATCTCGGTCCCGTCCGCGTACTCTCCCGCCTTGATGAACCACGCGGTCACGTAGTCGAGTGTGCCTCCCGTCCCTCCGAGATCCGCAATCCTCCGCACCTGTGCGCGCTGGGCGTTGCTCTGGAACTTCGAGCCTTTGAAGGGCGGATTGCCAAGCACGAAGGAGCATTCGTCCGGGCTCAGCAGGTCCGACCAGTCGGTTTCCAGAGCGTCTCCGTGGACGATGTGCGGAGAAGTCTCAAGGGGAATCCGTACGTACGTCTGGCCGAACTCCAGGCTCAGCCGGTTGTTCATGATGTGGTCCATCATCCACAGCGCCGTCTCGGCGATTCGAGCCGGGAATTCGCCCAGTTCGATGCCGTAGAACTGATCCACATCCACGACCGAAAGGTCTCGGGCGAGCACGTCCAGTTGCCTGTCCGGGTGGATTTCCTTCAGGACTCGGATCTCTAGTTCCCGTAGCTCGCGGTAGGCGATGATGAGGAAGTTTCCGCAGCCACACGCCGGATCGAGGAAAGTCAGGTTGCCGAGCTTGCGCTGAAAGCGGCGCAGATCGGCGCGGCGACGGTTATCTTTACGGCGCTTCAGGCGCTCGAATTCGGCTCGCAAGTCATCCAGAAACAGCGGCTCGATCACCTTGAGGATGTTCTTCTCGGTCGTGTAGTGCGCGCCCTGCTTGCGGCGCTCGACCGGGTCCATGACCGACTGGAAGAGCGCGCCGAAGATCGCCGGCGAGATGTTGGACCAGTCGAACCGGCACGCGTCGAGGAGCTTCTCCCGCATGGACGCGTCGAACGCGGGGATGCGTAGCGGCTCGTCGAACAGGTCACCGTTGACGTAGGGGAATCGGGCCAGGTCCTGGTCCAGCGTCGCGGTGCGGTCATCTTCCGGCGTATTGAGCACCTGGAAGAGCTGAGCGAGCATCGGCCCGAGATCAATGCCGTCCTGCCGGGTGCGGGACTCAAGGAAGTCGAACAGGATGTCGCGAGGCTCGAACACACCGGTGTCGTCGGCGAACAGGCAGAAGACGATTCGGACCAGGAATCGCTCCAGATCGTGCCCTCGGTATCCGGCGTCGTCGAGCGCATCGTGCAGCCGTCCGACCAGTTCGGCGGCCTTGATGTTGACGGGGTCCTGATCGCGGAATCTCCGGCGTTGTACGCCGAGGATGAAACCGAACGCCTCGACGCGGCCGGGCAATTCCGCGAGAGAGAAGGAGACGGTCTCCCGCTGGTCTAAGTCTCTAAGCTCGAAGGTCTGGAAATCGCTGACGAGGATGTAGCGCGGTCGGTCGTGCTCGGGCAGCGCGTCGAAATAATCCCCGGCCTGCCCATACGCCTTGCCGAGATCGCGCCCGGCACTCTTCTGCTCGACGATCAGGACGCCGGGCCAGAACAGGTCTATGAAGCCAGAGCGGTTGTCGAGCTTGGCGACATGCTCCTCGTAACGTGCGACGGACCGGCGGCGCACATCGAAGACCTCGAAGAAATCGTTGTAGAAGCTCTGCGTCTCGCCCTTTTCGTAGGCCGCGTCCCGCCACTCCCTGGCAAACGACGCGGCGCGCGCGCGGACCTCGTTCCAAGAGAGGCGCATCCCCGGTTACTCCGGCGCCGGATGGATCACGCCCCGCCCCGCAAAAGAGCTACCGCGGGACCGCATCACTTAACCTGATGGCCTCCCGCCATCCGCGTGCCCTGCGCGCCTCCGCAAGCTCGTAGCTCGCCTGCATCCGCATCCAATGAGCGGCCGTGCCCCAGCCAAGAGCCTCCACCGCGAGCGCCATGTTCGCCGACACACCCGCCTTGCCATTCAGCAGTCGCGACAGCGTGCTTCGCTCGCAACCCAGGCGGGCAGCCGTCTGCGTCACGTTCCATCCGACCTCGTCCATGCTCTCGCGGATCAGTTCGCCCAAGTGCGGGGGGTTGAGCATCGGAATGACTCGCTCGTCGCTTCCGGTCATATCCTTGCTCCTTCCTGTCAATGGTAACCTACAAGGTCCGCGTCCACCGCCTCGCCGTCCTTGAAGCGGAACACCGCTCGGGCAAGCTCTTCGTAGTATCATTGCCACCCGTGCCATAGTATCACCTCTCCCCCACAGCCACGCGCCAAGCGCCTGCCGATGGGTTCCGCCATCCAGCCGGGCATGACGGCCTGGGCGGCGGAAAGCTCATCCAAATCTTCCTGGGAGAGCGCGGAAAGTACGGCATCCAGACTCTCCTCAACTTCGTTGGGACCAAGCCAAGAGAGCACGCGGATGACCGTGCCCGCATTTCGGTCCGGCGCCGCCAGTAGCCAGCTCGGAGCGTGCCGCAGCTCGACTCGGTGAGCGCCAAGGCGGTCGGGTCTGGAGGTGAAGTAGACCGATCGCACCCTGTTCTGCGTTGTCAGCGCAAGCCAGTTGGCCGCATCGCCGCCGTTCGCGACGATGGTCTCGCCCCAGAGGTTGGACAGGGCCGCGAGCGCTTTTTCGCGGCGTGGGGGCCCGTAGGCCGAATCGGGTCTGGATCACGCGCATGTAGACGCCACGGCAGATCCGCAAGAGCCGCTCCGAGTGGGCGAGGCGGGAGAGCGCCCGGCTCACAGCGGCCCGGTCACCGAGGTGCAGCAGGTCCCCCGCCTGTATCGGCGTGGCCTCCGGCTTGGCGTCGGCGTACCCCATGATCCGCTCGGGCAGACTCTCCATGGTCCATCTCTCTCCGTCAGGATGCGGTCACCCAACGTAACCGCCCCCTCGCGTGACCCAGAACTCGGGCGTGTGATCGGCATTGGTGATCACGGCGTCCGCCAGGACGAAGACCGCACGCTCTCGCGGCGGTGCTCAGTTCGCCTCCCATGGGTTCGTCTCCACCCCCTGCTCATCGAGCCGGACGTGCTTATCTCTCACGTCCGGCTCTCAGTCGAGATCATGCCTTCGCCCACGGCAGGTGTCGTGTCGTCAGCGCAAGGCGCGTGAGGCGGTCTCGGGATCATGCGGGGAAGAGCTCCGCGCTCCCTTCCCACTGGCACGGATGGACCGTGTTCAGGGGGCCATCGGATGACACGACCCCGGTCCGCAGAGTGAACGTCCGCTCGTCCGCGACATCGTTCGACGACCAGCGAGACGTTACCCATGCCTTGCCCCCAAGCGCTAATCGTAGTTACGTTTTGCGATGGCTCAGGCACCCGGATACGAATGGGACGAAACCAAACGGGAGTCTAACATCAGGAAGCATGGGGTAGACTTCCACGCCATCAGCGCGTTCGAGTGGGAGGAGGCCGTCGGGCGCTTCGACGACAGGCACGAAGAAGCCCGGTGGATCGCAATCGGCTTCATCGGCCCGCGCCTGCACGTCGTTGCATACACCGTTCGAGGTGACATCGTCCGAGTCATCAGCCTGCGCAAAGCCCAACCACGGGAGATCAGAGGCTATGCCAAAAACCGGCGATGAAAAGCGCACCATGACATTCGAGAGAATCGCGGCTGAGCAGGGCGAGGAAGCCGCGATCCGTGCTGGAATCGACGCCGACCCGGATACCATGGAACTCGACGAGGAGTGGTTCGCGAAGGCTCGGCCCGTGAGTGAAGCACATCCTCAGGTAGTCAAAGCGTTCCGTCGCAGGCGTGGAAAACAGAAGGCACCGACCAAAGAACAGCTGACCATTCGGCTCGACGCCGATCTTGTAGCCCACTTTCGAGGCACCGGCAAGGGCTGGCAGACTCGAATCAATAAACTGCTTCGCGAAAGCGTCTTCGGCTCATCCTGACAACGACCCGCCCTCCTCAATAGTTAACGCGCTAAAACAACCTCACCCATCTCCCAGCTGCCGAACCGTCGGACTAGGGTTGGACAATCCTCAACACGTTGTGCATGAGCTCCCTCGCCGGGCGGCTGCGATTGGTTAGAATGTCCAGCGCAAACCGTGGTGGCCCTCACCGACGCTACCATTCCCCGTTAGCGCTCTCTCTAGCGTGAGGGTTACGGACAATCGGGTTTCCCGCCCAAAAGGTAGCGGATGGACTATCAGCAACCGATCAGCCCGCTTGCCAGGGCGGAGGCCGTCAGCCCGCTGACTTTTCGTCAGCCGTCACGCCTTAGAGATCACTCGGCGTGTGGACCTCCACGTCCTCTCTCCACTCGCGCAACACGGTCCGCAGTTGCTTACCAATCCGCATGGTCTTCGTGGCCGCAGGGGTGACGACAATGGCCCGCAGGCATCTCCAATCCGCGAAGTCGGTCCCGGTTAGATTCCACCAGTTTATTCGCTGCTCAAGGCTTTTTCCTGCCTCCAGCAGCACCGGGCTAGGTCTCCTGAACCATCGCACTCTGCGCCATCCCACTCTGCCTATGAATCCGACGCCCTCCACGGATGTTGGCCCTTGACCGACATTCGTGACGGAGAACCAAGCTACTCTGTGTTTTAGTCCGCCATCGATGTTCCCGCGTGAAGCCCGTGGCGCCACCCTTACGTGTAATCGCGGCTTCTCGGCCCGACGGGCAAGCCATAACGTGCCGAGGATGGTAACCGGAGGTGCTAGCCAACCGCCCAGCATGGTAAGAACGCGAATCACGTAGTCCGACAACGGAAATAGATCGCCCAACGGGTTGCCTCCCGAGCAACGGTCATTCAGCCAACGGACGCCATAGGATTCACTCTGCAACCGCAACCCGCAAGGGACGGGCCGCGCGCACTCCCGAGCGTTGACCGCGGTGCGCGTTAGAAGCCAGACGGCGTCAGGTCTTCCGCATCGTATCACTTGTGATTGCGTGCGGCGTTTCCCGACAGCCGATGTTCGCACGGGGCAGCGTCGGCGTGGAGGAGAGCGATCCCAGGGGTGTCGTTGGGTCGATAGTTCCGCGCGCTCCCAGTCCTCCGCCTTCGATCGAAGGATGCGCTAGAAGGCCTTCCTCGCATGCCTGATGCGCGCTCTGACCGCGGCGCTGTCCTTTTCCGCGGCGCGGTCGAAGAGAGCGGTGACCTCTGCCCGGATCGCGGGGTCGCGGGCCGCCAGAACTCCCAGGCCGTTGTACGCCCACGCCCGCAGGAACACTCGCTTCGACCTGATCAGCGCGAGCAGCTCTCGCTTCAGCACGCGCTCCCGCCCCGCCGGGATATCGATGTACTGTAGCGTTTGCAGCACATGCAGCGTGGCGTGGGGCGCTGCGGCACGGCCGAGCAGGTCCACCAGCTCCGCCGCCTGCTCCCCGCGCGGAACCGTCCCCCGTTCGGCCAGGTGCTTCAGCACCCAGGTCGCACCGACCTGCAGCTGCATCTCGTCCGAGGCTGCGAGGTCGAGAAGGTGACCGAGCGGGACTTCGGGCGCATCCCGCACAGCCTCGGCGACCGCGCGAAACGGCGCCACGCGCTTCCCGTCGTAGCTGCGGAGTCTTGCCGCGATGTCCATGGTCGGCCTCCGGCCCATCGGTGCCCGCGCCCGCACCCGCAAGGCGTTATCCGGCGTCGCCGCGCTCCACCAACTCGTACACGGCCACGCTCTGTTCATCGAATTCGCCGCGCTCAAGCAGGAGCACCCAGTCCAGGCCTGCGTCGAGAAGGTTCGAGCGAGCCGGGATTGTGAGCCGCCGAACCCACATGCCATTCGGGTCCAGCAAGTGGAGCTCCTTCCTCGGCGCCCTCCACATGTGGGTCGTGACCCACACACTGCCGTCCGGCAGCGCCAGGAGGCCATCCGATTCGTAGGCGGGGAAGCGTTCCGGCAAGTCCTCCCGAATCCCGGGCCAGCGCTCGCGCTCGAAGCGCCGCCGCTCTGCAGGGGTGTCGTACCGAGTCAGATAGGTGCTCAGGTACCGATCCATGTGCTCGCCGGTGACCTCGAGGTCCGGCCCCGCCCACCGCGCGACACGGATGATGCGGCCGGTCCAGTCGACGTGTACGAGTTCGTAGTCGTCGGCCGATCCGTACCACACGCCGGTGCCCGTGGCTGCGAAGGCCAGGCTCTTACCCCAGGTCAGCGGCCCGGAACCGCCGCCATAGGTGCGGCGCTCCGCTCCGGGGATCCCCTCGGCCAGGGTGACCACACTATCGTCCCGTTCCCAACTCACGGCCATCTCCCAACGATAGATCTCACCCACGCCCGCCGGTCGGCTGTCCAACTCGCTTCCCGGCCACCCGACAAAGACCAGATCGCCCTTGGGCGAGCAGGCGGGACTGCCGTATGGTTGCACTCCGGTCCCGGCAAGCGCCCGGGTGTCGACTACGTTCCCGTCCCGGTCCAGCCTCGTGATGCGGTCCAGACTCCAGTCGAAGACCGTGATCGCCGTTCCCGGACAGCCCCGTAGCAACCTGACTCCTCCGTACTCGCCCGGCCCCTCGCCTTGTCGTCCGCTCGTCCATACATGGCGACCACGAGGATCGAACATCCGGATCTCGTAGGTCTGCTCGGCGGATCGCCTGAGGCCAGAATCACGGCAGAGAATCGTCTAACTACTTACAGGGCTGCACGATCTGCGTTTTCTGCCGTTGGACTGGACACTACTGGACCGTGCCGCGAAAGCGGGAAAAGCGGACCTGAATGGCGGGAATCGGCCCGCACGGAGGCGGTCCTGTTTCGTCAAGCTCTCGACGAATGTCTCTTGAGATCCGGTGGCCCATTAGGAACATAACCTCCGGCTTCCCGTCGGGACCGGTTCCCGATGGGAAGGCGGGGGGAACCGCCGAACTGGGACCAACCGATCTGCACCTTCCGCAAGCCCGGCCCCCACGATCTGGGTGAAGCCGCGGGGCAGCCGCCAAGCGGGACCGGCTCGGTTCCCGGATCGGACACCGGGCAGGCTGATGTCGGCTGTGGTCGACCGGCGGCCTTTGGCGATCACGCCATCCCCTTTCACTCCCCGACCACAGCAGCTTGACCGCCGCCTGCGCTGGCCCTCTGCTTCATCGGACTCTGAAGGCCCAAACCGAGACATGGCCGGGCGCGGGAGCGCCATCGGCGGATCTCACCCTGAGGCTCGTCGGCCCTCGGGAACCGCGCGGAAGCCAACGGAGGTAGTACGTGGAGCCGGCGCGGATATTCCACTGCCCGTGGAACTCGGCGGATGTGGATGACCAGGGTCGAAGCTGGGCGCTCTCCACAAGACGGTTCCAAATGTTGTCGAGGTCCCAAGTCGCCATGCCGTAGGCGTCCCAGCCGTTCAAGTCCAGCCAAAGAGCGATGTAGAAGTCCGCCAAAATCTGCTCGGCCGGCCAGCCGCTGACATCCGCCAGCGAAGCAAGCCCTTGCTTCGGTGACTGAGTGAGGCGGCGCATCAGCGCCCGCTCGCCTCCTGGGTACCACCCGCCGAAGCGGTCCATCGCGTAACGGAACACCATCGAGGGTACGTCATACGCGGCTCTGGAGGTGTTGCTGCAAGGACCGTCGTTGCCCTCCTCGGAACGACCCATCCAACTGCACTCCTCCGGCGCGTTGGAAACCCGGCGTGAGTTCGTCGGGTCATCCGAATCCCATCCGAAGAACCTGGCCAGACCCGGAATCCCTTTGTACCAATCGAGGCCCGCCTGATAGGCTGCATAGCCCAGGTTCCGCCCCGACCCGTGCCCCAAGAGCCGATAGGCCACCAACTGTTCCGACAGCGTGGCGCCGCCTTCGAGTTCCCAAGTTGTCTTACGACCGGCTCCTCCGAACACGAAGGCGTTTGCCTGCACGAGGTGCGCTATCTCATGGGTCAGGAGTGACGGGTAGTAGTCAAGGGTTTGCTGCTTCGTCAAAACCTGTCCGTAGATCCCGCTGGGGTCCGGGACAAGTCCGAAGAAGATCTCGGCCTGATTGCTGGTGGCGCATAGATCGGACGAATAGAGGTCGGCAAACCTGACCCATCCTTTGAGATTCTTCCGGTTCACCTCCTTCGTCAGAAGGATCACGATCCGCCTGTTTCCGTCAACATCGGACAGGCCGCCGAAGTATTCCTCGTGAACCGCGCTCACGTTGGCTCCGTAGAACGCGTCCAAGTAGTCAAGTTCGGAATCCGTGAAGGTCCCGCTCGGGTTGTCGAGGTCGTCGAGCCACACGGCGTGGTTGCCGACGCGGCGGACGACCGCCCGCACTTGGCCGTGCGAAGTGCAGGTCGCATCGAAGCCTGCAAACAACGTAAGCGTGTCGCTTGCCGACAAGGTTAGGGACTGTCGAGCACGCGCCATCGAGGCGGGCATGGGACCCAGCCGCCGAACCAGGTCTTGGTTCCTTTCCATCATTTCGGCGTGGCGTTCCCAGTCGCGCCCGTCTTCGGGAATCTGCCGTCCGAGGAGCGTCTGCGGTTCGTTTGGGGCTGGTGCCGCCATTGGTGAGGTGGAAGAGAATGAACCCACGTTGCCCACGGCTTGGCGCAGGGGCTCGGACGAGGCGACAAGCGGTCGATCAGCCGCGACGGCTGGGTCTCCGACAATGCTCGTCATGGTGACCGGGGTAAGGGAGGAGGGCGCTTCCGAGGTGGACACGACACCGATCAGGTACTCTCCTCCCGACGCATCCGCCGGCAAGTGGAGGCATCCGGTTCCGGCATAGGTGTAGCGGTAGTGTGTTTCTGGAAGTTCGAGATCCCTTGAGCTCAGTGGCGCCACGCCCACCGTGCGGGCGTCGCTCCGCTCCCCCACCGTCACTCGCAGTTCGGTCCGGCGCGCCGGCAGGCAGTCGGCCGTTGGCACAGTGATCGACAGAGCCGTCTCGCTGGCCGCCGTTACGCGTGCCGCTAGCCCGCCGACGGACACCTGATTCAGTGCCGCCGTGGCGGAGAAGCCGGACCCGAAGACCGTCGCGGTCGCTCCCTCCAACAAGACGGCTGGATCCGTACCACTGATCGCGACCGGACCCAGCACCGTCACGGCAAACACGATATGGGCACTCAGCCCCTCGGGGTCGTAGGCGCTGAACGTCACGGTCGCCGCGCCGGACGACCGGGCTTGAATCAGCAGGTCGGCACCCGAGACCCAGGACCGGACGACATCTGGTTCCGAACTCCCCGCCGCGTAGGTCAGACCGTCTCCATCGGGATCGCGGAAGAGATCCGCCCCCGGCCATGAAGCCGTTTCGCCGAGTCCCAGAGTCCGAGCCCGAATCGAGTCCCTGACGACCGGCGCTTGGTTGGCCACCGCGACATCAAAGCTACGCTGGCCGGACAGCCCGCCGGGGTCGGTGGCCGTCACGGTCACGCTGGCGGTTCCCCGCCCGTGCCCCACGACCGTTACGACGCTGCCCGATACCGTTACGGTGGCAACGTCGCCATCGGCGCTGGCCGCTGCGTAAGCCAGGGCGTCCCCGTCCGGATCTTCGAAGTAGGTAGCCGCCTCCACGGCGACCGTCTGCCCCACGGCCAACGTTAGGAATGGGAGCGAACCGACCGGGAGGGGAGCCCTGTTGGGCACCGTGACAGCGAAGCCGTGCCGGGCCGATAGGCCACCCGGATCGGTCGCCGTAACCGTGATCGTGGCGCGCGTCCCGGTCGCGATGGCGCTGATCGAAACGATTCCCCCGGTCATCGTGGCCGAGACCGCCGCCGGGTTCGAACTCGCCGCCTCATAGGTCAGCGCGTCTCCGTCCGGATCATCGAAATACCCGGCCATGTCCACTTGGCCCGTTTCCCCGACGAAGACGGCCTGTGCGGGGACCGTGCCCATGGCGACCGGCGCGCGGTTCGGTACCGTGACGGCGAACCTCAACTGTGCCGACAGCCCCTCCGGGTCCGTCGCCGTCGCCATCACTTCCGCCTCTCCCTGGGTCAGCGCCGCAATCGTGAGTTCGCTCCCCGACATCGTGACCCCGGCCACTGCGGGCGCGGAAGCCTCGGCGGCATAGCGGAGCGCGTCGCCATCTGGGTCGCCGAAGTGGGCCGCGAGATCAACCGACAGGCTGCTCCCCACAAACAGTTCCGCTGCGGGGACCTCGGCGGTGATGGTGGGCGCGCGATTCGGGACCGTCACGTTGAATGTCTGCTGGGCCGAAAGGCCGCCCGGGTCGGTTGCTGTAACCGTGATCGTGGCGCGCGTCCCGGTCGCGATGGCGCTGATCGAAACGATTCCCCCGGTCATCGTGGCCGAGACCGCCGCCGGGTGCGAACTCGCCGCCTCATAGGTCAGCGCGTCTCCGTCCGGATCATCGAAATACCCGGCCATGTCCACTTGGCCCGTTTCCCCGACGAAGACGGCCTGTGCGGGGACCGTGCCCATGGCGACCGGCGCGCGGTTCGGTACCGTGACGGCGAACCTCAACTGTGCCGACAGCCCCTCCGGGTCCGTCGCCGTCGCCATCACTTCCGCCTCTCCCTGGGTCAGCGCCGCAATCGTGAGTTCGCTCCCCGACATCGTGACCCCGGCCACTGCGGGCGCGGAAGCCTCGGCGGCATAGCGGAGCGCGTCGCCATCTGGGTCGCCGAAGTGGGCCGCGAGATCAACCGACAGGCTGCTCCCCACAAACAGTTCCGCTGCGGGGACCTCGGCGGTGATGGTGGGCGCGCGATTCGGGACCGTCACGTTGAATGTCTGCTGGGCCGAAAGGCCACCCGGGTCCGTCGCCGTCACAATCACAGTTGCGCCGCCTGCGGCCACGCCGGTCACGGTCACTACGCTGCCCGACACCGCGACAGCCGCCACGGTTGGTTCCGAAGAAGTTGCCCGGTATTCCAGATCCTCCCCGTCCGGATCCGCGAAGTACACGCCCACATCGACCTGCGCCACGCTGTCCACTTGGACATCCAAGTCCGCAATCCTGCCGACCATGGCGGGTGCCCGGTTTGGAACCGCGACGGCGAAGTCTTGTTCCGCCGTAAGGCCTCCGGGGTCCCGTGCCGTCACCGTCACGGTCGTCATGCCCCGTGTGACCGCCGTCACCGACACGATACTTCCGGAAACAGCGGCCGAGGCGATCACGGCGTTGGAACTCACTGCCGCGTAAATGAGCGCGTCGCCGTCCGGGTCGGTGAAGTAACCCGCCACGTTGACAGTGACGGTCTCTCCCACGGTTACGGTCAGAGCCGGGATCGAGCCGCTTGCCAATGGTGCCCGGTTCGGTTCGGGCGTGGGCTCGGTGGTGCCATCCCCGCAGGCGGCGGTCCACAAGGACAGTAGGACCACGGCCGCAAGAGACGAAGCCGGAACTGGCGCAAACGCGCCCTTTCGAGAGCGAAATGGCATCACGTGAGGTGAGTCAGTGCGTGCGGAGGTCGGCTGGAGATTGTTGGTACGAACGTGCGACCGAACTTGGACGCGGCAGTCTCTCGAAGCAACGACCGATCCGATCTCCCGTGCCAAGGAGCATGGTCGCGACACGCCCTGAACCGGGCTCTGGAATGTACCGAACTGTAAGATGGCGACAGCCCCTTGTTCCTACGGTCGGGCGTCGGGTCGGGCCGCTGCGATGGCTATGTGGCGCTCTGCCCCGATTTGGACGTTGCGAGCCAGGGCGAGACCGTGGCCGAGGCCCGCGACAATCTCGCCGAAGCCCTTGCCCTGTGCTTCGAGACCGCACCGCCCGGCGAGGTCGATCGGCGTCTGCGAGGCGAAGTCTCGTAACGAAGATCGAGGTTGCGGTTGGTTAGGCTTCGCGTCTTGTCCGACCGTGAAGCCTGCCGCATCTTGGCCGCCAACGGTTTCGTCGAGGTCCGACGACGGGGCAGCCACCTTCCCATGCAGAAGGCGGATGCCGACGGAACGCTCACCGTCCCGGTTCCGGATCCACCGAGAGCTCCGGATCGGTACGCTGATGTCGATCATTCGGCAGTCAGGCCTCCCTCGCTCGGAGTTCGAGGTGGGTCCCTGACCACAGCCGGATGGCTGTGGAGGTGTCGGTTATCGTCGCTCCTAGGCGATCCTAGAGCCCGTAGATTAGCCGAAACCACTCCCAGATCGGTCGTTTCCTCACGATCTGCGTAGCGATGGCGGGCGGGCAAGGCTCATCGCTCGAACCCTCCTCCGCCACGCTCGGGGCCTCTGGGCCGGCGAGGCTCGGGAATGGGGATGACGATGCTCGGGCCGCTCTCCCGCTCCCCCGTCGCCTGGCGCTCCCTCATGCTCTCCCGCACTGCCCATGCGCGCCGCTCCGCGTCCACCAGCCTACTTCGATAGAACTTGTGCCAACCGCGCTCGATCTCCCGGGCTCTCTCGCCGTGTGCCTTGCCCAACTCGGCCCGCTCGTCCCTGTGATTCCGGGTGAGATCCTCGCGCCAGCCCTCGACCAGATCCTCCCGGCCCCGGACCGCACCGACCAGTTCCCGCAACGAGCGCTCGGTCCGCCAGATCCGGAGCCGCCCGAGCACGGTGCGGCTCTCCCGGTCGAGCTTCTGCCGCATTTCTTCTTGCCGCCTGTGCAGCTCGGCCCATTCCTTCCTCGCCCGGGTCTCCAGGTGCCGGAAGCCCGACTCGCGCCCGTCCGCGACCGTCTCCCAAGCCTCCGCCTCGGCATGCCGCCAAGCCTCCATGTGGACTTGATCCTCGCGGCGCGGCTTCCTCGCCCGCCGCGCCCGCCC